>SDBU01000981.1_pt1 | contig 41782 bp, 71 predicted proteins | sample 2277071 | NCBI WGS metagenome assembly SDBU01 (sample SAMN10397929, study PRJNA504765) | marine sediment metagenome | isolation source: marine sediment core GS08_GC12, 126 cmbsf | place: Arctic Ocean: Gakkel Ridge, Loki's castle | collected 2008 | reverse complement strand
TGGCATACGTTGTAGCCCAATCGCAGCCATCGTTAACGTCTAGGTCGTTTCGCTCTTGCACGTCCAGAATTACAGAACCGTGGCGCATGCACAGACCCTTAGCGTCCGCCCCCATGTCGCTGGGGTCGTGTGAGACCACCTTGGCCCCCCGTGGCTCGAAGCCTAGCTTTTTGTGTGCGTCCACCGCAGCATCGAACCATTCCGCAAGGATGATCGAATCTTCAACATGATCGTTGTAAGCCCCCAACCATATGTGGTCGTACTTGGCTCGCGGCAGGTTCTCCATGTCCCACACCCTTTGGGCCTCAAGCTCCGGCGGAAACCACGGGTTGTCGGTGTAGTTCAGCATGATCACGAGATGCATCTGGTCCTCGTAAAACCCGAACTTATCAAGCTGGCCCTGGAACGGCACGATGAACCTTTGGCTGAACGGGTCATTGCTGGCTTGAGGATTGGCTGTAAACCACAGTTGAGAGCCAGCGGCGCGGATGGTCGGCAACAAGTCCTCAATGGACTGCTCCGATAGATCCTGCGCTTCCTCAATCCATGAGTACTTGAAGCCCTGGGCTGACTTGACCGCCGCGCTGTTGCGGGCAAAGCCTCTGTATCTAAAGCCCCCGCCACCGATGAAGTCTATCTTCTGATCGAAGACGTTGGCACCTTGAATACCCAACTCCACGACAAGATTCTTCAAGAGCTTGTGAACGCTGTCGTCAATGGATGTTTGGAACTCGCGACCGCAAAGGATGTCAGCGCCCTCAGTCTGCGCCTTCATAAGCATCAACCGCGCGACCGACTCCGACTTAGCCGACCCCCGGCCACCAACCAAGACGATGATGCGCGCGTTGGTGGTTTGTACCCGCTCAATCTTAGCCGGTATTTGTAGGCGCGGCATTAATGCTTTCCACTATCCATTTGGTGTCAATCTGCCCAGAGTGCTCGACCTTCTCGATGAACAGGTTGGCGTGCTTGCCAAGTAACTCAAGGGCGCGCTGCCGGTCGTACATCTTGATCTTACGGGTGTACGCAACCTCGCCGTCAACTCTGCCTTCCACAACATCGACCGACTGAATGGCCATGGCAACATCGTCATCCAGTTTTACCATGTCGATCAAGTCGCCCTCCGGCGTGAACATCCGCCTTATGTCACCGTTGGCGATGCAGGCCAATGACCGGAGGATGGAGAACGGCGTAACCCCAAGCTGGACAAGCTGTTCGGCCTTCAGTTCTTCGACGCGAGCGGCTATTTCTGGTTTCCTAAGGTTTTCCCAGGCGATGGCGTGAGCAGAGTGTTCGCTATACCCCGCGCGTATTCCTGCCTTTGTCCCGTTGAAATCAATGAGGTACTCGTTACAGAACTTTTCCTGTTTGCCTGTCAGCTCAATGGGCGGGCTGTCGTCTTCGATTGTGGCTATGGCTGTGTCGGTCATGGCTATTCCGATTTATCGCGCTTCGTTCTGGTGTAGCGTTTTGGCCAATGTTCCGAAACGCGGGTGCGTTTGGCGGCGGGGCTTACCTGATCGAATCTGTCTTTAGCGGCGTTGTAGACTACCGCAATTTTCTGGTTTGCCCCCAAGGGCGGCAGATCGCTGGCCATGACTATTGCTTTAGCGCCGTAGTCCGTCGTCGGGCCGCGCGTTACGGTCATCGGCGTGGTGCGGTAGTCTTTTTCGACTAGGGTTTCGATGATACGTATCGACGCGATCCTCGTGCGGTTGGGCGCTGCCGTGAACTTGTATTCCGTGCCTTCGGGGTAATCGGTCATTTCTTGTGCCTGCGCATTTGGCCTGTCGATCGCTGGTTGCGGGCGGCGCGAAAATTGATCTGCCCAATATCGTCGGTGCGAAACTCCATGTTGTGGACTAAACCGCAATCGCAGCACGCCATTTTATAGCCTGGGAGCGGGTGTATCCAATCGGACCAGCCATCGTCATCCGGCGCCATTCTCTCAAAATGGGTCATCCCCAAGCGTCCGTAATGTTAAACCGCACTTCACTGGTCATCATGCCGCCCAATCCGCTGTAATGCTCAAGCGCACGTCGTCGTCAACCTGGTCTATTTCGCCGGTCGATGCGTTCACCAGTTCTGCGGTGAGGAAGTACGTTATTCCTACGGTCAGGGCTGCGGTCTCTGCGGGGGTCAGGAAGCCGGGCCATTCGCCGTCCTTGGGGGTGATAACCCTATCAACCAATGCGGAATCCGCAGGGTATTGCTTGAGCTTGACGGTGCACTCCCAGCCTGAAATTGTCAGCCCTCCCCGGCTGAAAACGAAATCCATACTTTCGCCGGAATTCACGCCTCTGGTTTCGTTCGCGATGTCACGTCTCCCTTTTCAAGGTGTTCACCGTATTGTGTGGAGGGGTTGGGGTCAAGGGCGGGCGTGTACGGCACGGGTTTTTTAAACACAACGGCGCGCGGGCCGCCGGTAAGTGTGGTGGTTTGCAGGCTCTCCAGTACGTTATCGAAAAATTCAATTTCTGCTTCGCTGTGTGCCTTCCGGGGCAAATCCGGCGGCCTATACCAAAGCTCAAACCACGCTTGGCCCCAGTCAAAGCACCCCCAGACGTTGCCTAGTCGCTCGCGTAGGGTCATGTTAACAAGCCCCTTCGGTGTGTTTTAAAGCCCGGGCGTCTCGGTTTTCTCTCACCAACGCCGGGAGCCAGGGGCTTGGGATCGCGATGCCTAGCGCCTCCTCCACCACTATCATGCAGCCCGTCACCATCTCCAATTCTTCAACCTCTTCCCGCGTCATTTTGACCACACTTTCGTCTTCATCGAATATAACGATCAGGCAATTCGCTATTTTCATCGCTCAACCCCCTCGGTCATGGCTTCCTCCTGTTTAAACTAAGTGGCGTGCCGGGCTTGATACCGGCTGGTGTCCCCATCTTTTACGTTCCCGCATCCTTTTGCACGCCTTGCATTCCCTGTCACCATTGCTACCCACGAAAATATTATTTCCCTCGAACAAATGGCCCCGTTTGCACCTACCTTTTTTAATTTGTCCGCGCCCCTTTGCGTCCCGGTCCGCCATATTGTCAGCATTTGTGCCAAGAAATAAGTGGTCTGGATTCACACATGGCGGGTTATCACACTTATGGAGAACGTGCATTCCTCGCGGTATTGCAATTCCGCTCAATTGCAACGACGCTCGGTGGGCGTAAAGCATCCTTTCCCCATACGAGATTCGGCCATATCCTTTTGGGTGCCTGCCAGCTATCCATTCCCAACACTCGCCAGGACCGCGCTTGGCTACTTTCTCCCAAAACCGTTCTTTTAGTGTTTTTTCCATGTTTTCGTCCCTTCCCCTTGCGGGGAACTCAATCTTTGTTGGGCGCGGCACGAATCCAACGCCCCTTAACGAGATCAGCCGCAAACTTCGCTACCTCTTGGCGTAAATGATGCCCGCTCCCGTCGATCAGGCCATGATCCGTAAGAAATTCCAATTCACCTGTCGCATTGTATACGGCGTTGGATATTTGGGTAGCGTACTGCTCGTCTAACGTTTGGTTTTCTACTGCGCTCATCGTCCTATCCTCCTATTGCACCGCTCATGTGGTTGGTTCTTTCGTCTGGGATGCCGCCGGTGTCAGGCAATAGATACCCATAAACGGATTTCCTGCCCCGCAACTCGGACATCCGTCAATTCCGTCCGACCATTTATGGCCGCACTCGTCGCAGGTTTTCCACACACGCTTAGGCATTTTCTGCCCGCAGTTGTAACAATTTTCACTCATCCTGTTCTTTCGTCTGGTCTGCCGGGGGCTTGTCTGTGTCTTTGAGGGCGTCGGCTTTGTCGATTGCCCACGCAATCCCGGCGTAGTACTTATTTTGAAACTCGTCGAAAATTGCGTGGTTGGGGAGTTCATCTTCTAACTCATGTGCCAGTGCCTCCAGCTTCTCATTCCCGTGCTCGCGGAGGGCTTGGGCTATCAGACTAATGATATCTTCGAGGTCTTTAACCCGAACGACTTGGTATGACCATTCGTCAAAAACCGCTTGCGCCCGTTCCTCGGGGGTCATGACAGGCCACCGATCGGGGCTCGCTTATTCCAAAGGGCGATGGCTTCGTCAGGCGACGTGCTGTCAGAATCTCCCCAATGGCCACCCTCCGCCAAGCAGTCCTTGCATGTGACGCAGCTAACTTCTTCGCCATAATCCGACACAGTAAGTTTCTCTGACCCGCAGAACGGGCACGGTTTTAATGTCTCAGCCATAATTCCCTCCCATCACCTTCCCATCCTCTTTTCCCGTGCCGCCTCGATGCTACCTGCAGTACCAACCTTTTAGGCGTCGCAATGCGTCAAACACGTCTTTAATGTCCCGGCGCGGGAGCTTGGTTCTAGCTTGCACGAGGATAATAATCGCCGCCTCGTTAAGGCCGCTCGCTTTCAATTCGGTGAGCGCGGTGCTTATCCGGGTAACTGCCTCAGCGAGTATTTCTGTCGTCTCAGGGTTTTCCTCAGATTTTTTCACTCGTACCATCTTTCCCTCCTGTTTTTGTTTGTCACCTTCCGATCCTCCCGTTCCGTGCCGCCTCGATGCTGTCATGGCCAGCCGCTTGAAGTTTATCCATATCCCGCTGCTCTGATTCGGTCAGGGCCTTGCGGGGTTTGGCGCCTGCGGGCGGGTCGTAGTTGCCTTCAATGATTTTGATGTAATTTGCTTCCTTGATTATAAAATCCAGACTGGCTTTCCATCCCCGATCGTTATCCCCGATCAGGTGAGGACAGACGATCACTTTTTTGCAAAAATCTACCCACCCCTCAAGTCCATCACAATCTCGCAACCTTGCCCGTACACCTGTTTTTCGAGCATCAGTTAGTTTTGATACCTTCGGTAATTTAGCTCCGCCACAGATGTCGTTGTAGACCCTGATTGCAGACTTTATTTCGACCGTTTGAGAATTGTCAGTTTTGACAATATCTTCTTTCTTTCTAGCTTCTAGCTTCTGGCTTCTAGTAGGCTCGCTAGTGGCATCTGTTTGGCTTACCGTTGGCTGGGCGCTGCCATTGATTTTATTATCGTATTCCGGCTCTTCGTGTTCACTGTTTGGCGGGCGTGTGTCTGTTCCCCGCGCGTTTCTAGCCTGTTTAGCGCTCATTTCGCGACGCTTTTGGACCTCTTGTTGAACACGGGGGTTAATTATCTTGCCGTCAACGCGGACGATTTTGGCGGCAGAATCCAACTCCTCAAGTGCCTTTTCGCATGCCGGTAATCGCATATTGCACCGCCTTGCTATCTTCACCGGGTCGTCCGGTATTGGCCCGTCCTCGTCGTACATTCTCATCATGCAAATCGTGTATACTGCGAGCGCGTGAGGCGTCAGTTCGGCAACCCCGTTCAGGAAGTCACTCGGGTAACACTTGAAGAATGGAGACGGCACTAATCTGGTCCCCGCTCAGTCAGGCGATGCAGGCTTTCCCTCGGCCCCCTTGGCTAAGTGATCCCGCAATATCTTAGTTATCAGGCCAGATAGAGTGCGCGAATCCTCGCCCGCCTCAATCAATAATTCGGCCTTCAGCCCGTTATCCAATCTCAGGCTAACCGGTACAGTATCTAACATCTTATCCACCGTGTAATTAAATGTAATTTGGCGTTGACACTTATATTGTCCGTTGCTATATTACTTATAGACACGGAGGCACACACAGTCAAGGGAGAAAATGATATGACGCAACTCAAAATGAACGAAGCTCTGAACGACGACGATGCGGCGCTGATATCTGATATTGCAGACCGCGCAGTGGACAATCTTGAGGGTTTCGACAAGATCACGGTTTCGATTGATCTAACCGTCTGCCACGTCAACGGAAACCCGCTACGTCTGGCAGACCTGCTTGATGCGGACGCCTTCAATTTTGCCCATGATGTGTGCGGTATTAACCGGCACCTGGACCACGTGACCGGTGGAATGCGTGATTTCTTTTTGCCTCGTTACTCGGTCTGATCCCCTCCCACCCGTCCCAGTATAACGCTGGGGCGTCTTGAGTGGATTACCGGTGCAACTAGTGGAGTTCAAAAGCTAAGGGAAAGAGGACGCGTATACTTGACGCAAAATGAAACTTAAAATGCTGTGGCCGAGAGGCATACACGGCGCAGGTTGGGCTAGGTCCTTAAACGCCCTGACATGGTTTCAAAGTAGCTAGGTAAGTTGTCACGGAGCGGTTTGCAACGGCCCTGGGTAAACCAAGGCACCGGGCAGGTAGCCACCGACGGGCCTCAAACGAATTAGTGGGAGCGTAGATGCTAGTTGCACCGACCCGTCTTGAGTGGATTAACCCTTGGAGGATGATGTGAGAGTTCTTATCGCGTGCGAGTTCAGCGGGGTGGTCCGCGATGCTTTCAGAGATCAGGGCCATGAGGCTTGGTCGTGCGATCTGGAGTCGGTAGAGCCGGAAGGCCGTTGGCCTAATTATCATCTTTGTGGTGATGTGCGCTGGTTTTTGCCGCACGGGACACCATCTCCGCGCTGGGATTTAATGATAGCACACCCACCCTGTACATTTCTAGCCAACAGCGGTGCTCGGTGGCTGTACAATGGCGGCAAGGGCACGGAGAGAAACCCAGACAGATGGCGAAATATGAAAGCCGCCGCTGATTTCTTCAATGACTTGGCAGGCGCTGACATTCCTAAAATTGCTATTGAAAACCCTATAATGCACAAATACGGACGCGAGATCGTTGGCCGCAAGTACGACCAGATTATTCAGCCTTGGCAGTTTGGGCATGGCGAGACAAAGGCAACGTGCTTGTGGCTTAAGGGCCTGCCCGCGCTAATACCTACTGATATCGTAGACGGTAGGGCGGCAAGGGTACATTTGGCTTCGCCCGGTAAGGACAGATGGAAAGAACGTAGTCGCACCTTGCCCGGTGTGGCGGCGGCTATGGTAACGCAATGGGCATGACCCCCACCGATCGCATAGGCCTGTCTATCTGCTTCTGTGCGGCCCTTTATACTCTATTGGAGGTGATGTTGTGAATAACTGTAAGGATTGCGCCCATGCTGTCCAGGAGTATACCCTTGTGTGCTATGGTGGCCCGCCACAGATTATCAACAGTTTCTATCCCATATCAACAGAACCAGACCGCCGGGTTGATGGTGTTCTTTTGTCTGGCAACAGCCGTATGGACGAATGGCACGAAGCTAGGTTTCCAACCGTTGAACCTGAATGGTCCTGTGGTCAGTATAAGGAGCCTCAGCCGGTCAAGCCCTAACTACCTTGCTGCTCTTTGGGCTCGCTAATCGTAACCTTCGGCCCTGGCCTGTTCATTAATTCCCGTGCCGCCTCTATCAGTTGCGACAATGTGGGGCCCTCCAGAGGCGTGTCTAAAAATGCTTGCCACATGGCGGCGAAGATTTCCGTCACTAGTTCCTCGTAATCCGGGCCAGGACCGCGGCGGTTTTGGAGCGCCCTAATGCCCGCGTCTATCACCGCTTGGGGGTACGGGGTGTCGTTAGGTTGGGTCATCGCGGCCTCTCTGTGGCAAATATATCCCTATGTAGAGCCTTCTTCTTTTCCGACCAATTAGCGGGGTCCAGTTGACGAAACTTCTCCGCCCGGTCATGCTCCACCAGGGCCTTGGCCATGGCGAGGAAGATGTCTTCAACCACGCGTCTAATATTTGCGCGCGGGTCAATGTTATAGTTACCGACCTTTACGCCAGCCTCGATAACGCTGTCAGGTAAATCCTTGAGGGGCTGGGTCATAGCCCCGCCTGCGCCTTCAGTCGCGCCGCAAGCGCGCGGTCCTCTCGGAGGATGCGTCCTTGGGCCGAAAGATTGCGGGTCTCGCGGCACCATGGGTTTGCGTCACTCGCGATTTTTGCTCCGGTCCTCATTGAGAGAATGTCCTCCCCTAATTCCCCTGCCGTGACACCCGTGCCATCCATTCGAAGTCTTACGCGCAAAGCGGAGGCCTCTAGCGCGGCGTCGCGAGCTTGACGAAGGTGGTCTGCCATAATCTCCAAATACGTTGTGTCTTGGTTGTCATGGCCACCTAAATACCTTTCCAGGTCACAATGTAATATTTTGGCTCGCTCCTCGGGCTCCATCTCAAACCACCTCCATATATCGCTGTTGAACCAAACTGTTGAACTTGACCAGCGGCCCGTCGAACGTCAGGTCGATCTTGCCCGTGCGGCCCTGCCGGTTCTTGGCTATGTTTAACTCGGCAAGGCCTGCGACCCGCTTCATGTGTTCAACCCATTCTTCGTGTTTAACTACATCCTCCGACATGTCCGGCTCTTGCCGCTCTAAATAATATTCGTGGCGGTACAGGAACATGACCACGTCTGCATCCTGTTCAATGGACCCACTCTCCCGGAGGTCCGCCATCATGGGCCGCTTGTCCTCTCGGTTTTCAAGGTTCCGGGACAGTTGGGAGAGCGCCAGGACCGGCACCTTCAACTCTTTCGCCAACGCTTTAAGATCGGCCGTAATTTCAGTCAGCACCGCAACACGATTGTCGGCTCTAAATCCTTTCGGGGCTTGGATTAATTGCAGATAATCGACCACGATCAAGCCCAACCCTTTGCGCCGCTGGAGCTTGCGGGATTCCCGGCGTATGGTGGCTATTCTGCTCCGGGCGGTGTCGTCAATCCAAACCTGATGGGGCTCCACTTCAAGCGCCAGCCGGGCGTCGTAAAGCCGGTTAAACTCGTCCTGACTGATGTGCCCTTTAATCACCCGGTCAACCTCGACCCCGGCTCTCATGGCTGTCTCGCGTTGGACAAGTTCGGTGGCGTCCATCTCTAAGGAAAAGAATGCAACGGGGGCCTGTGTGGCGGCGGCAAATGCAATGCCCCCTGCGAGGGCCGATTTACCTACTCCTGGGCGTGCCCCCACGATGTAAAGCCGTGACGGGTGCAGACCGCCTAAGCGCTCGTCTAAGTCGATAAGCCCGGTGGTGATGCCTCCGGTCGTTTTGCCCTTCCAAGCGGCCTCAGCGTGTTCTAAGACCCGCCCCGCGACCACTCCGGCGGTGGTTATGCGAGTTGCGGCGGGGTTGTTCATGCCGTGAAGTTTTGCCTCGGCTCTCTCAAGCACGTCCGCACCGTCCTCGCCGGGCTGCGACAACTCCGCGTCCTCGCCAATCTCTGCGGCAACCACGATCAACTCGCGTCGGATTGCGAGGTTTTGTATTTCCTTCGCGTACCGACCAGCGTTGATGATTGTTACCGCCGATGCGGCAAGGTCGGCAAAGTAAGCCACGCCGCTAACTTCATCTAATTGCGGGTCATTCTCGAAGTATGTCTTCAATGTGATCGGGTTGGCCTTTTGCCCCCGGTCGATGAGCTTCTGGCACGCCTCGAAAATGCGGCCGTGTACGGGGTCGTAAAAGTGTTCCGGGCTTAGGGTGCCCAAATTGTCCATGGCGTCGTTGTTGACCAGGATTGCGCCGAGGAGGGCTTGTTCTAGGGGGATATTCGAGGGTGGAGCGTCGGTCACCCCACCCCCTCCAGTGCTGCAATCAACCGGGGGTCGTTGTACCCCACAGGATCGCTCGGGGGTGTCTTGGTTGCTACCGACTTGCTCGGCTCCGCTTTGGCCGCCGCTTTGGGTTTTTTCTTGCGCTCCGGTGGGTTTGCCGTGCATTTACCGGTCGCGACTATCTCGACTAACCGTCTTCTGAAATGGGTCGTGGCCGGGAGGATGCGAATGCGGTGCTGGCGTACCAATGACTGCAAAAGGTTGCTGGCCCCCGCGCCGCTGTCGCCTTCCTGATACCCGCACATTTTAGAGAGTTCGATGTTGGTTGGGCCTACCTCCCCCGCTTCCGCAGCCTTACATAGTGCGTCGTATGCTATCTCCATGCGTTTGTTGTGGAGGGCTTGGCGGGGGGTCATGCTGCCTCCCTCGCCATGGCGTAAATTTCCACCTGCATGTCCTTGATATCTGCCCACCGCAACGTGAGTTCCTGAACCTGACTGTCATCGTCAATCAGGCGGTGCAAAACCAGCAGGTCAAGCGGGGCCTTGGCCAGATTGTCCAGGTCCTTCTTTTTGTTCCCCGGGTGTTGGAATGTCAGAACGATGCTCACAGGCCCCAGGACGGCCACAGGGCGCTGTTCCTTGATCCGCCACCCAGCGGCCCTAATCCATGTCATGTAGCGCGTAGACTTGCCCCTACCCCCGCCACAGCGGTTGTAAAACAGGTTGTTGAGGGTTGGTGGGATGGGGAGGGTAAAGATCGTGGTCATGGCTTGACCCTACGGCGTTTCTGGAGCCAGAACTGGAAGGAGAGCAGGGCACCGAATGCCACGTACATCGCGAGCCACCCACCAAGAAACTGCCAGATTATCATCCGTCAGCCCTCGCATAATTTTCCATCCAAACGCGGATTTTCTCGCACGTGTCTATCTTGGGTTCCCGCCCTTCCCGAAGCCTGAAAATAAAGGTCGGGTCTTTCATGGCATCGATACCAAACCGTGTGGCGAGCATTTCATGGCGGAACAAAAACCGCTCAACGTCTGTATTAAAATCTTTGTAGTATGTGTTCATGCAGATGACATTAATATGGCGGAACATAATTTGTCAACCCCACCACCGTGGATAATCAACAAATTATTTTATCTTTCCTTGTTGACAAATATGTCAGGCCATATTAATGTTGTGTCAAGTTGAACGAAAGGAAGCACACCATGGGCCGCAACGATCAAATGACCAGAGATCGCCGAATTGATTTTTCGTGTCCCGAAATTCGCCGCGATGAAACACCCCAAGCCGAACAAATCCTGAAAACAGCCGAGTGGTTGCGGGAAATGGAGGCCATATTTGGCCGGCCTGTCCCATCCCCGGACGAAATCTGGTCGAATAGCCACTCTATCTATATCGGGGTTGAGCCGGTCGCGACGTTCAAGTTTTATACAGCGCGGGAACATAAGCACTGGCAGGCGAGGGAACACAGGTTTTCCGGCCACGACGTCTTCCACATGGACGGAACTTTCTGGATGCGGACCCGTGGGCACAGGAACAATATGCTTTGCGACATGCACGCGCCCCTACAGAGGATCTTAGCCCGGCGGGTGGCGTCATGACCGACCAATTCAATGCCGAGTTTCTGTCTCTGGTTCGGTCGATCCGGCGCGTCGGTGATCTGATTGGGTATCCCAAGGACAAAATGGTTCCCTTGGATGTTATCGAGCGTGAATTGAAAGAGGAGTGCGCGTTATGATCGAAGGTGAAACTGTAACCAGCGGAGCGTTGGGGAAATGCGATGACGCGGGTTGCCCAGGAGCCAATGGGCCAAAGGTGCTTCGGAGTGCAGCCGGGTACTATGTCGGTTACTTCTGTGATTTGTGCGGCCCGTACAGCCGAGAAAGTGGCTACTACGAGAACGCGGACAAAGCCGGGGAGCATCTAAAGTCGGGTGACTATGGACGGGGCGGGGCGTGGGATTTGAGGAACGCCCTATGATCCCCCGTTTCATACGCCGCTGGCTCGGTCGCCGCCAACGCCGTGACGCTGGCCTGGACATCAAACACGAACGCCTGTCTGAAAAGACCAAACGGAAACTACTGGCTGCCCACATACAGGCGACCAGTGATGTGGGGAAGCGTAAACGGGGGAGGGCGGGGTGATGGGCGATTATGCAGAAATGATTTTGGATGGAACGTTGTGTGCCTGCGGCTGCGCGATAGACCGGTCTCGCGGTCTCAGCCCTGGATATCCGAGATACTGCGACATGCAATGTGAGCATGATTATGGCGGGGCCGGGGCATCGGAACTAGTGTCAAAGGTTCCCAAAACCAACCCTTGCCCTGAGTGCGGGAAAATGTGTCGGGGCCCGGCAGGCGTCAAGCAACACATGAAAGACAAGCACGGGATAACGACGGGAGCGAGAGGATGATTATGACCTTTATTATAGGCATTATTATTGGGGCGTTTGCCGGGCATATAACTTTTGATTGGGTCTGCCCCGGGCTGAGATTCATATGGTGGCGGGTGGGTATTGTCCTGGTCGTTGCGGCGGACTTTGCGGTTTCAGTGGCGAGATTATTGGATATGGCGGTGATGGGATGAGTTGGCTCCTATGCGACAACTGCGAAACCCTAATAGACACCGACGCCCAACCGGAGTCATACGACGACCGAACGGGCAAATGGTGGTGCGATCGGTGTTTCCCGGATTATGAGAAAGACGACGCGCTGGGGGTGTACGCAAAGTGAAATGTTCAAGGTACTTCCAGAAACGCGGGTCTCCGAACGATACCGACCGGGGTATTTCAAACGGCGACTCAAGTCGCGGAGTAAAATTTGGTTGCCGGGGAGCATTTATCACGACCTCTGCATTGACCCGCTCACGTTCGACATTCTGGACCGGCCACCTCGCCTCGCTGCGGAATATTGTGGCCGGCCCTGTGACGTTCATTTTGTGTGGACCTTTAGATTCGAGATTACAAAGGGAGAATACGAATGGTTGATAGCACTGAACGCGATACGGACACAGGGCCAGAACAGGGCTCTGATGTGAACACGGCGCACATTTATGAAGGGATGAACATCCACCAGCGGATTAATGCCGCCAGAACCGAACTCGGGGGCATCGAAAGAAGCGCTGTCCACACAATTTTCAAAGACGGCAAAAAGGTCGGCCAATTCGATTATATTACCCATGATGACGTAACTGCCCACATCAAGCCCGTTGTTCTGCGATGGGGAATTAACCCGTGGCCGACGGTCTCGGAACGCTCACAAAACGGAAACCGCACCGAATTGATTGTTGATACGACATTTTTCAACATCGACGACCCGAGCGATAATCTTATCGTGCGAACTTTGGGTTTCGGGGCCGACGGTCAGGACAAGGGGCCTGGGAAAGCTCTGACTTACGCTGTCAAGGCGGCATATTTAAAAGTATTCCTGCTCAATTCAGCAGACGATATCGAAAAAGACAGCATCGACCACGACCCCGAAGTAGCCAGACAATCACAGGTAACGGAAGCCGTGGACAAGGCCACGTCGGCGCAAATCGGGTTCATGAACAGCCTTAAGCTGGCCATTGACAAAGCCGACAGTATCGATGCCGTGGAACTCATCGAGGCAGAAACCAAAATCGAGCGCAAGACGCTGCCCGAGACAACGCAGGTCTATTTCAAAGACCTATTCGCAGAAACCAAACGAAAGATGGTGGAGGAATGACCGAAGTATCGCCGGGACAACTGGACTACCTGAAGAATGTCCCGCTAATGATCCCGCTAGAACGGGACATGATTAACATCATTCGCGTGTTGCTCCCATGTCTCCTGCGCGATCTGGAAGCGGTGAAGAAGGAAGCCGCAGAATTACAAAGTGAACTTGACGGGATCCGGGCAGACCAAAAAGCGGATGAGCAGTACGCGGATTTTATAAAGGACCGAGATAAAAATGACTGATCTCCTCAAAACAGACAACGGCATCGGCGGCACACTTTCCGAGATTAAGGCCGTCAAGACCAGAGGCGTCATTCAAATGGTCATTGAGGCCCCTATAGAACACGCTGAGGCGATCATTACGGCGTTTGGGTACCCACAGCCCGGAAAAGAGAAATGGGTTGGGGTGGCGCTCCTACGGGAGCCTGAGACGCCATTGAAGGGTAGGGACACGGCCCCGGCCAAGGAGGACAAGCCCAAACTGCCGTGGAGCGAGCGAACGCCGGGAAGCCAAGCCGCGTATCTTTGCACGCTTCCAGAGTTTCAGCGCTGGGTCACGGAACGTCTTGACCCCATGTCTTTGCCGACACACACAGAGGTGGGCACGATACATAGTCTCTACCGGCATTTTGCCATTGACTCACGCTCAGAACTCAATGACCGCCCGGATGATTGGGCGCAGTTTCAGCAAGAATTCCGCGACGCCACACGTGAAACAGCGGAGATCAGGTGAATGTGCTGGCACAAATGGACGGTAGTGGGAAAGGAAATTCTGCCGTCCTTCATTGAGCAAATGGCGGCGGCTGGGGCAACAAGCGCGTCCTGTTATGAGCCATCGAAAAAGGAATGTATAGTGACTTACCGATGCGCGAAGTGCCCCGCTGAGAAAGTGAGGCGGATTTAATGACCCGCGTACCCACCACCCCCGTATCCCAGAGGGAGCCTGTGCTCAGGGATCGCAAATATCTGGATTCCGCATGGAGCCACTCCTGTGACGTGGAAGGCTGTCCCAATACGGAAACCGTTATCTTCGCACACATGCGGGTTGGGAATGAGGGGGGTATGGGGTTGAAGCCACCGGACTGGTGTGGGGCTTGGTTATGCCATTCGCATCACATGGAGCAAGAGGCGAATCCAGGGTATGACTGGTGGGCTAGGTGTGTTTTGAAAACGCTCATGAAACGGCGATATGAGGAGTGGAAGTCATGACCCCACACCCGGTACGCGAGGCTCGGATAGCGCCGGGAATGATAGGAGAGAGCGATGAGCGAAATTGAAATTGTGATCGATAAAGACAGGGTATTTCAAATGTCAGCGCCGCCAGAAAGTGATTCTGTGTGGCTGAGCCTGGATATCGATGCGGGCTCATACACAAGCGTCTTTCTGGCTAGACGTGAAGTAAAGCAGGTGGCGGACGTTTTAAATGAATGGCTAGCCCAACCCAACGAAGGGAGCGACACGTGAGCGAGTGGCGGGACATAAAACATGAAACGCGGGACGGCGTGCCGGTATTTTTGGGCTGGGAGGGCACAGGATTCCAGGCGGCGGTCGGACATCGCGAAGATGGAATGTGGGGCTATTTGACGGGAGATATGGGCTTTGTTCAATACCTGCAAAAGCCAACACACTACATGCCCATGATTTATTCGCCACCACTCCCAGACCCACCCGCAGAGGGAGACACAGGATGACCATGCCGAACACAATTCACATTCAGCCAGAATGCCCTGTCTGCTGGGATAATATTGATCCCGATATGGGCCAGCAATGGTGCAAAGATGACGTATGGTCTGGGGAACTTTGCGGGTCGCCAAAGTGCCCCGGCGTTATCCCGAAGGGGACGAAGTACGTTAGGGCTAACGGGGTTCACTTAATTTACGAATACATCCTGGTCTACCTATTAGGTATGCTTGTCTGCTCTTTTGTGTGGTGGTTTTCATGACCATAACCAACAGAAAAGAACTCATCGAGGAGCGGATAAAAAATTATCGAGACGAGAGTGTCCCGCCCGGGTTGCTGGAGATGACCAGACGCGAATTCGAGGACGCCCTCGACTGGCTCGATGCACACGATTTCGGGGTGGTGTCGTTGGAGCCGGATGAAGCTACATTGGTTGTAGCTCGAAGTAGATTTGCCAGATCAGATTATCGAATGGGGCCTGCTGTTAAAGCCGCCAACGAAGCGGGCAACCTGCTGAAACGGAGGGATGGGCTGACAATGGAAGAAACTTTTGCTCGAATGACAGACGAGGAAGTTTTCGCTTTAGGCCCGGTAACTCCCAACCCACGGCAAAAGACATGACCCAATCCCAAGCCCCCATCACCCAAGCCGACCTGGATAAGCTGCCGGAGAATGTTCATATTGCTGTAAAAAGAATTATTACGCACATGAAGCGTGGCGGGCGTAACCCACCCGGAGATTATGCGCTAGAAGTTATTGTCGCCCTCATCACCTCCCAGAAAGAACTCGCTAAAGCTAAAGCCAACATAACAATCTTTACAATGGGTTTCGATTTTGATGCTGCACAAGAATCTCACCAAGCCCAGGCGGAAGCACTATCACAAAACGGAATTCGGATAGCCGAGTTTGTTGTGCAAGTTGGAGAGTTAGAGAAGGAACTCGCGGCGGCTAATGCGCGGGTTGACAGTCTGGCGTTGAGAAATAGCGCGCTTCAAACTGACTTAGCCTTCCACCAAATGCACTGGCCCTTCAAAATAAACGAACGGGTGCAACTCGTCAGAACGTCCGAATATTACGAAGACTACAGGGGCTCTGAACTTTATTTTGCGGGCGCGCATGTAGGAGAAAACGGAGACGTGGACGTATGGACCAAGAGCCCGGGAGAGGGGTTTACGGACGGCTGGTCAATGGATGATTTGGAGAAATGGACCGATGACTAAACCCAAGACAACCGAAGCACAGCGGGCGGAGTTGCGGAACATGGATTTTGATCTGTACCCAATGACTGCACAGACCCTCTGCGAGAACCATTTATCTAATGCCCTAGACGACCTGAAAGCGGCGGAGGCACAGGCTAAACGGTTAAAGGAACGCCTTTACGGTTCATCGGATAAGCTGGTGGAGATTAGTCGATGACTGAAATCGAACAACTTCTCGCCGACCTGCGCGCCGCCGACGTGGGATCGCGGGAGTTGTCGGATCGCGTCAATGAATTGTTCGGTTGGCGAAAAACTACGAGTAGCGATGTTTGGAACGATCCACAGGGCGGTATCGTATGGGACAATATGCGCCCCAACCCCACCATGTACATTACCGATGCTTTGGGGCTCTATCCCATGAGCCTGAACGAGTGGCACGATATAGAGTTTCATAATCTGGACGGGCCGGGATGTTTCACAACAAAGGTTGATGAGATTGAAGGTAAGGGGGCCACCGTGGAACTCGCACTCACCATCGCCGTGGTGGAGGCTGAACAAGCCAAGCGTGCTGAGGCTATGAACGAACTACAGAGATTGGGGCAGGAGTACGACGGCAAATAAAAAGGCGCTCCCAGTTTCCCAGGAGCGCCGCCGCCAGCACCGTTGCGGGGAGGGCGCGGGTGCTTCGGCTATTTTCCTTCCAACTTCCGCAATTGCCGATCCCGGCGCTCAATGTCCTCAAGAAACCCCTGCTCCTGTTGCAGGAAAATATCGGGCACCGTCTCGCCGTCCTCGATAAATATCCGCTGGGCAATACGGTTGTTCAACAGTTCCCGGGCGAGCCAGCGCTTATGTTGCAACGCGATGCTCGCGCTATTGTCGGACACCGTTTGCACCAATTCGCTCGGTGCCCATGGGACGTCAATATCTTGATACGCGACGATGCCGGCCAACAACCCGCCCGCGATAACAATTCCAGCCCCGATTGTCGTCATGCTCATGGTTCTGTCCTCACCGTCCGCCGCCTGTGGACGCTACGCCACGTCCCGAGCCTCTAGTGGCCCTACCCCTGCCGGTTGGCCTGAATGTGTCTCCACGGCCTCTTGTAGGCCCGCTGGGGGCACCTGGGTCAACGGGGGTCACAACGCCTAAATAACCCGCAGTGACAACCTCCGCGATCGACCCAAAGGAACCATACCCCGCCGTGATGATGGTTGCTATGCTCATGTCGTGCGCGTTGTCGTTGTGGGTGCAGTATCACTGTTGAGCGTATACGTGGCCGCGACCGTTGTGCCGTCAAGTTCGAAGACCGTCAGCGTCGTGCCGACAATCGCAAAGTCACCAACCTTTTGCTGAATAAGCATTACAGCTTGGGTCAGCGTCGGGGCAACACCATCTGCGGCGTAACTTTCGGTTAATTGCGTGGCCAGCACCCCCTCTGCTATCTGGGTAACGGGGTGGATGTGGTCAGAAACAATCGTAAACGTCACGTTATCCGCGGGGACCGATGTGAGAACTTCCGATACCGTTATCACGCCGTTGGTTTGGGCGAAATCAAGAATTGGGCGGGCCTGGCCGGAGAGCGCCCCAGATGTGAACACGATCAGGGCGTCATTCCAAAAATCGTCTACCTCGGTTAAATCTGTGTTAAATGTCGATGTCGTCGCAGCCGCCCCCGGGTCGTCAACAGCGGAATCAACTTGAACGACCTCTGAAATCATTCTTAGGCGGCTGCCCGCCGATGTGGGGACGTTGTGGAGCGCGCCGGTAAGAATCGCATCCCAAACGGTATTCTGAATAGCGGTGAGATCAAGCCTAGCCTCTTGATTGATCGTCATGTTGGTGCCGCTGTTGGTTACCGTATATATGCCTTCGATGTTAACCGTCGCGTTTGAGCATGTGGCGTCAATAACGATATCGCCATCGCCGGTTATGTTCAGTACGTCACCGGCTGCCATGTTGTTTAGCTGTATTCCGTTCCCCCATTTAACCAGAAGGAGTGTTGCCCCACCGAGGCTATTAAAGTCAAACACGGGATTGCCTGTGATGTTAAATCCCTGACATTCGCCATAGCTGTATATACCAACGCTGCCCAGCGTAAATGTTCCGCTGAAGCCAACAACGAATCCATTGCTGGGAGGCAGCGTAACATTGCCCATTCCGCACTGGACGAACGCAGGCTGTGCCGCCCCCGTCGCTATCCCAGTAATATTTCTGCAATTCTGAATTAGTGTATTGCTGATACTTTGCCCCCCTAATGCGAGGGTGTATAGCGCGCCGTCCATTATTTTATTATCTAATGAAGCGGCTAAAGTTATCGACGCGCCGGGGGCCACATCAAATTTGCTAAGCTTTTTTTCCACCGCGATTGCAAGAGCATTGGCAAACGAGCCGTCATCAATCGGCACTGCAATCGTACCATCTACCCCAACTTGAGCAGTGGTTGAGCCGGAGGGTGAAATATAAACGAAACCGTTATCGTAACCACCTTCGTTGGTCTGAGCGTGGACAATACCGGGACCGATTTCATACAAACTAGTGTCGTCGCAGGGAACAGGGAATGCGGGAGTAATCGTTACGGTTTTCGTGGTTCCGTTATATCCGGTAATTATGGCGTTAAGCCCCGCGTTTGTACCTTCGGTGATGCTCAAGCGGTCATGCACGAACGCTACATTTCCGGTGGGCTCGCCTGTTGCTAAAATAACATTTGACGTTGTGTGCGAGCCGCTGGCAGGGCAGTCGTCCGACGTGATAACGAGCACGTTCCGGGTTTCACGTATTTGCTGCCCTAATGAATTGTTGACGTTGTGCGCCGCCCCGGTATTAACCTCATCCAGAATCTTATCAACACCCGCAGCACCCAGTATCACCCCGTCACTGTCGGTGATGATATCAAGGTCGGCTTGTGCCGTTGCGATCAACCCCGGCACGTCGTCTGATTGAAGTTCGTTGGTATCGGCCAATGTGTCAGTCGTGGCCTTGCCCCACGACCCAGCCGCGCCGCCGACAGACGTTTGAATGTTTAGGGTTGCCGCCGCATTCTCATCGACAGTGCTCGCCGCGGTCTGTAAGTCAAGCGCGGTTAGGAGAATTTTGATATTGATGGGCACCATGTCCGCCGCGCCCTTCAACTGAAGAAGCACGGTGTCTACGCCGGTCGCGATTACCGCGTCGGGCACGTGAAGCTCGTAGTCCCCCGGCATGTTGGTTCCGTCTACCGCAATAAAGCCGCTTGATACCCAGGTTCCTTTTGTCGCCGTCACCAGCGTAATAACCGTCGCTGCGCCCGCCGCTCCTGTACGGTTATAATAGGCCGTCAAACTGGCAGAGTTGAAGACCAGCCCGGCTAATTTTGCACCGATGACCGATGAACTGTCATAAATGGAGATGGGCAAGATCACCGAGGTTGCGCCCTTGGTTACAGTAAATTCTTGCATCACTTGTTATCCCACCAATAATTACGATTGAGCCAACCACCCGAACTTATCCCCAGCCGGGCATTGAAGTCGTCGGTTTCTATGCTGGCTGGCGCGGTTTCTATCCCGCCAATACCGACCGAGGTTTTCATGGTCGATGTAATCAGCCCGCTTTGCAGATACATTTTATTGGCTTGATCGCCATCCCAAGGCGTGTCGACGCCGTTCCAGCCAATGCCGTTTGGGAATATGTCTATGGCCCCGACACTTAACGAAACTTTGATCGTGGAGGTGTACTGCCCGCTTTGAATATAAAGTTTATCTGCGCTACCGCCAGACCAAAAAGTGTCGGTTCCGTCAGATGAGCAGCCCCAGGGGTTAGGATCGACAACGGGCTGTGACGCTTTTACCGTAGTGGTGAACACGCCGCTCGTCTTTATCAGCTCGTCGGAAGACCCAGACTCAAACGAGCTGAGTGTGTCTATACCGTCGCAGTCAATATCGTTCGTATTGCCCGCAGTAGTATCCAGCCCCGAGGTCTTGAGCGTCGAGGAAAACAGGCCTGACACGTTGAAATATTTAGCCGGGCTGCTATTCCGAGTGTTCACGCCGTCGAATGAGACCCCGTTCGGCGTGGTAGTCCAGCTAGTCGTTGACTGCGAAGTCTTAAGCGTCGTGGACGCCACCATGCCGGAGAATTGATACAGCTTGTCGCCCGCGTTGCCTGCGATGAGTGTATTAGCCATCGGCCATCATCCCGCTAAAGGCCTTGATGACTTCATTCAATGGCAGTTCAACAAAGTGATCGCACGGGTAATCGTAGTGCGCCCAAATCTCGAAGCCGTTGGCCCGTGCGCGTTCACAAAACGCCAAGTCGTTGCCCTTCTCAACTGTCCCATCTGGATTCCATGTCCGCATGAACGGTGCGTTCCTCATGGCCCCACACTCAAACACCCGGCGCGCAATCAACAGGCACCCGGTTCCAACAGCGTCCACCCGCTGCAACCCCTTTCGCGGCAAGTGCTCCTTGTAAGCATCCTCTTTGGGCACGTAATCGTAAGCGTTGTGATAGATTGGACGAGTGTCTTCAGGCTTGCCTGTGTAGTTCCATACTGGGGTAGGAAGCCCGATGACATCCTTGTCGAGCGCAATTAGGTCCAGGGGATCACGGATCGGAGGGTTATCGTCGTCCATGTGAAGCCAGTACTCATAATCCCCCGCCATAAAATCGTTCACGATGTGAGAGAGGGCGTTCTCGAACGGGCGGTGAGTCGGCATGATTATATTCGTCTGGTGTAGCGATTTGCTCAAGTGTAGCAAAGCAAACACCGCCATCTTGTGCGGATGCCCCATGGTGGTGCAGGAGATGAGGACTTTAGACATTTAGATAATCCACGAGTCTTGAGCGGCTTTTTGTTGTTGCCGCACGTACTCGTCCCTGGGTATGGGGGAGTGTTCGTGAATTACTCCGTTCAGCTCAAAGCTATAATAACCAGAGGTGCGTACAGTGGTGGTGAATTCCCCGCTCATGTAGCTTGGGGTACTGGGAGAGTGAACGGCTTGAGATGTTTTAAAAGTCTTGGTCGGCTCCGCCGAGCGCCAAATACCTTTTTCGTCCAGCCACAACGAATAGTCTCCGGTCCAAAATCCGCGCCAGCGAAAAAAGGGCCACCCTTTCTTATAGTATTGTTTGTCCATGTGTGGCACATATGAGGAGTACATGGCATCAATCAGTTTATCTGCTCCGCAGGACGGGCAGGCAAAAGGTAGTTCAACTTCCATTGTCGGACTTGTCCAATTGTGTTTACAAGATTTACACCAATGGGTCAGTCGCGGGCCGCTTTCAAGATCCGGTTCATTTAGCCACCTCCATAATTTCAACATGATGTCTATTCCTTGTCCACGACGGTTAGATGCCCTCGCCTAGTGCGAAATCGCTGTTGTGTGTACGCAAAAATTCCCGCTGTTCGGCGAGATAACTCGCCCTAAATATTTCAGAGTGCTCGTGAAGATAATGGATCGGGCCGGGGGTGGGGCGGCCACCTTGCAGAACGTGGATGCGGAGCGCGTCGAAGGCCATTACTGGAAGTTGGATGTGTACGCCCGAATGAAAATGTAGGTTTACGGGGCCGTTGGGCACAGATGAGTCGTATGTAAATTCTTTAAGCTGCCCAAACTTAGACAGGTCCATAGGTTCTACATTCATGATGTTCGCTCCTAAGTTTTATCCACGACAGTAATATTCTGCGCGGCTTTGAAGGTCGCCCAATCCTTGCGCGGGTTTCCTCTGATCCCCGGTGTTGGGTCGTCAGGGTCCAGGGCTTTGGCGATGCGTGCATCTAAACCTGCGTCGTTTGGACTGAGTTGCTTGAGCGCGGCAAACCCTGAAAGTACGCCCTCGTCACGCCGGTCATCATCCTCCATAGGGGCAATCTGTTCTGTGTAGAACGTATCCAACTCGGCTTCGGTGACGCGGGAGCAGGCCGCCGGAAATGCCGCCACGGCCTCATCCACAAACGCCTCTGGAGCGAGGATAACCCCCCATTGCTGGCCGAACGGGCTGGCAATCGTATCGTCCTTATGGCCGGTCAGTTTGTCGTATAGCCAGCCGGGACCGTTCATGTCGATCCATATGGACCAATCTCCCTCCACAGAGGGCAGAGCGTTAAAATCGGGATACAGCGCGTTGCCGTTGGTCTTCATGCCGATCTTAACTTTGAGTGCTGCGAGGTTCATAACTCACTCCATGTTTGCGGGGTGGGGATGGTCATGGCTTCCTCCCCATCTGATCGAACAGTAGATCAACAAAGTTAACCGGCGAGGACTTCGCAGGTGATCCAACTTGAAGCGTATAGTCGCCATTCGCAGGGTCTGTAAACAACGGGTCGGTAGTGATGGAGTTTTCATCGTGTGGCGTGCCAAGCCCCTCCCACGTGGTTTTGGACATCGCTCCCGTAGATTGATCCCAAGCGAAGTTTGACGCTATATTCGCTCCGTACCAATTGTTGTTATCGCCATTCCAGATGGTATGAATGGGCGGGTTTTCACTGACCTGAATAAAGCGCCCGTCAACTGGACTTCCACCGTCGTCAGCCCCCACACGTCTTGAGATGATGTTCCCGTTGAAGGTGTTTTCATCCGTGCCTGCCCAATCGCCCGAGTTGCCCCGGTCGCTGCACCCGATCAGGCAATTCAGGAAGATGTTGCCTGTACAAACATTCTCAAAACCGCCGTGAACGATATAGCCGCCCCACATGCCATTCACCGAGTCTCCGATAACGATGTTGCCGGTTACTACGTTCTTAGAAGCGCCGTCATCCAGGTAGAGCCCGTAAATGTGGGGACCAAGTGACGACGACCACCGTACAAAGTTTCCTGACGAGTCAGTCCTGCGACCGAGGGCATTTTCTACGTGATTGTTTTGGATTGTCGTCGTGAGTGACTGGTCTTCCATGAAGCGATTGATGACGTAGATCGCCCCGGCGTCTTCAACCTCCAAGCACACGTCTACGCACTTGTTAAGTTCAACCAACCAGCCACCACCAAACTTACGGCCCGTACTCGCCGTGCCCCAGGATATGCACCGTCCTCCAATGCGGTTAAATCGGTTGTGCTTGACGATCGCGTCTACAGAAGCGAGCTTATCTCCCACGAACGCTGACACTTCGTAAACAGTTTGGTACGCGCGGTATAGGTGCGGGCCGTCCTCGAAAAGATTGTTGTCGATCAGCGCGTTGTTCGAGCCGTCAGTTAATGTGAGAGACGCATGACCGATAAACTTAAATTCGTTATTGAATATAACGGCGAAAGCTGCGCTGGAGAGAGCAACCCCTCCTCCGCAATACTCAAATTTACAGTTTTTGACCGTGAAGTTATCGCCCTTACCGCGAACCGCTTGGCGGTAGCCCTGACCATCACCTGGGCTATCGTCCAGCCACGCGCCGATATCTGTATGATTGTCCCATGGAGCAGAGCCTCGGAACGTGAGCCCGTCAAATGTCAGGCCAGTAGCAGGCGTTCCCGATGCCCATGAATTGTCAAATATGTGCTTGGTCTCACCGCCGACCAGCCCGGTTCCGTCGAAGCCTGAGTCAACCTCTCGATAGGTGAGGACAGTACCAGAGTGCCACCACTCTCCCGGCTGGAGTACCTTCCCTGTGCCCTGTGGCTTCACGTCGAGCAAGCGGTATCGAAGGCCGGGTTCTATCGCGCCAATACTCCCCGCGCTAGCGCCCGTTATTGTTATTTCACGGGTGCCGTGATTGATAGCACTGACAGTTTTCATACCGCCCCAGAACTGGAAACTCCCGTAGAAATACACTTTGAGATTGGTCAGATCGGTAAGCTCACTGTCGATATCTCCGACCTCATAAACAATTTTGTCACTGGCGGTGCCTGTGTCCATCGTGAACCAGCCGCCCTCGTAGGGGTCGGCAGGATTGAAAACCGGCAAGGCGGAGCGGGGCTGTTCAACGCCATCAAGCAATAGTGTAAATATTTCGTCAGTGGCCTTAGTCCACTCATTGCCGCCATCTGACAGGCTGGTAATTGCTGCGCCGCCGTAAATTACCGGGGCCTCCGATAGATAGTTTTGAATGGTCAGGTTATTATCACCGCTGTCGAAGCTGATCAGACTGGGGGCATGATAGTCGCCGCCCCGCATCGAGATCGGGCTTAAGTTATTCGCGAGCGCAATTTCATCCCGCGCCTTTTGGATTGTGAGGTACGGGGCAGAGAATGTACCATCGCCCGTCGAGTCATTGCCATCCGTCGCGACGAACGTGCCGAACGTGATTGTTGCCGTCTGGGGAGCGGTGAGGGTTACGGCCCCGGTTAACGCGGTGCCCGGTGCCTTGATAGTGAGCGTTGCTACAGCCGAGATAGCGAGCGACGCAAGGGCGGATAGCGTAATTGTAACAACGGTTGGAGATGTCCTCACAACGTCCGTCACGTTGAGGTTAGGCCGTTCTTCATTCCAGCCGTTTGTCTCGGATTGGTCGCTGACTATATTGTCGATAATGTCCTGGCGTTGGGCGTTAAACGTCGCCCCGCTGGCCACCCAAGTATCGGCAGTAAGGGTCAAAATAATTGTCTTGCCGCCATCGATTATAAAGCCCTGGTCGATCTCCTCGACCAAAAGCGTGCCGGTTGCTGCCACCGATGCATTCGGCGGGGAGGACGGTATCAGCATAACCTGGCTCATTAATAATTCCTCTACCTCTTCGAGTGTTTCCAGTTTAGCTTCAAGCGCGCCAATCTCTCGCCGTGAGTCATCGACCTTAAGCGTGATTTCAACATCAATGGCCGTTATTTCTTGGGCAAACTGCTCCTGAAGTTCCCGGACTTGATTTAATATCTCCGCGACGGTCATCGTCTAATTGCTATACCTCACGCCAAGGCGAACCGTTATATCTGTCACCGCAGCATAAGTCGGCGTTCCCCGTGTTATTAACGCGCCGAAAACGGTGGGCACGGTCCTCGGGTCAAATTGAATGCCGGTTGCCGTTTTCGTGGCCATGGAGTTTAGGGAAAACTCGGTATACGTCGTCACCGTCACAGCCCCAATAGACTTGAGAAGGTCAGCATCGGCAGGGGCAAACGCCGCGTTCAAGGTAAAGGTTGTGCCTGACGGGTCCGCGTCAAAAAATACCAAATCCAGGGCGGCGCTCTGGGCCGCATTGTCGAGAATGACAACCGATTCAATGGTGCCCTTTAAAAAATTACCGGCGCTATATCCCCTTAAAAGAGGCGTCGTGAATTCGAGCTTTTCAGCCAGCAATTCATCTGCTGCATAGAGCGCCGCTTGCACAACAGCGGTGACTGTTATCCACTCGAATTGGGCGTTGTCTGTCATGGCCTCATTCCTTCAATTTTCGCGATGATTAGGGCCTCGATGTTCGGGGTGGTGGTGAGATCAGAAACAACCTCGACAAGCGCCGCAAATACCGGATCGCTGGCCATCCTCTGAGCGAGGACATCAACCGGCGGGACCGGGGCGGGAGGGGTTGGTGTTGCGGGCACAACTTGGCCATTCCGAAGCGCGCGCGAGCCCTGGTTCCCCAGGAAGGCCTGCCATTGAGCGCGAGTGATCGGAACCGCAGCATCCGGGATATCGCTATGAGCCGCATCGGAATAGAAACCCTGCGGAAACCCATCTGCATCGAAGACGCCATAAAACTGTGTCATGAGTTTAGCAATCCTGTTGCGATCCATCTATGAACCGGGCCGACGCCACCGTTATTCGCCGTGAATCCAGATGTCGTGAGAGACGTTATATGGTGAGTTTGTGCTAAATCGACGGTCTCCGCGACAGAAAATACGGTTGTAAAGGTTAGAGGGAATGTCACCGCCGAACTACTGCCGGCCACCGTGACGTCACCCCATTGGACTAGGAATCCACCCGGGAAATGGTAATACCCGTCTGCCGCCAGTGACTTGCTCCCGCCAAAGCCTGCGGGAGTCAGTGGCTTGGCAGCGGATGGTGATGTCGTGGTTACTGTTTCGGCGGCTGACGCCGTGATGATCGGCGTCCCATCCTTCTTAATCGGCCAAACATCCAATTGGGTTGTTGTGTCGGCATAGATCAACGCCATATCCCCTGCCGCTGGACTAAAATCGACAGCGCCGGGCAAATTAAGGTTCGCGCTATGGGTGAGCGTTAGCCCAGCGTCAAAAACAACTAACTGTATCGCCCCAACATTAGGGGCTGTTCCGAAAGAGGTAATTCCTGTGGATCCCGTGATGTGGATAGTATTCCCACCGACAGACCAGATATTCGTCGTGGCCGCAGCGACAACCGGCGTGCCCTCATAGAAATCGACTACCTTATTGTTTTGGTTAACCCATTCAAACGTATCGTCAACTGCGTTGTATGTCACGATCACGTTCTGCCGTAGGGCAAATTCCCCGGCGACAATCGGGTTGTCTTTGTTCTTCACGACAGATTTGGCGCCAACGCTGTCTACGTCCAGCGTAACCGCTGCGGTATTAGCCGCCGCGCCTGTTCTAAAGATAAATAATGCCCCATCCGGGTAAGCCGTCAACGCCACTAAAGAAGACGCCACAAGGGTATTTGTGCCAGTAATCCCGCTAAGTATTAGCGTCTCTCGATTATTGACCGCAGCGCCGTCCTTTTTAAGAATGCTCACGTCGAACTGTGTTGCGCTATCTGCGTAAACTAGGGCCACATCGCCCGCCGCCGTGGTGTAATTAACTCCCCCTGGTAAATTGAGATCGGCGCTATGCGTCAGTAACAGCACCCCGTCGAAAACAACGCGCTGTGTCGCCCCAACGTTGGGGGCTGTGCCAAATGACGTGATGGTGGTCACGCCTGTGACGTGGACGATATTCCCACCGGCGGACCAAATATTAGTCGTGGCTGCTGACGCGACGTCGCCGCCCTCATATGTGTCCAGGCGTTTGTTGTTCTGGTTTACCCATTCGAAATTGTCGTTGGTCGCGTTGTAGGCAACGATCACGACCTGATTGTCCTCGAATTCACTTGCGAGAATTGGCTGGTCTTTGTTCTTCACGACAGCCTTCGCGCCGATGGAATTGACATTCAGCGTGACCGGTCCCGTGTTGGCCGCGACTGTCTCCAGGACGAATTGCTGATTGCCCACATAGGCGCTGAGAGCCACCGCCGTTGTTCCGGTGATGGTGTTCGTGCCCGCAACGCTGCTAAGACCCAAGACTGCCGCTGCGGTTACAGCCGACCCGTCTTTCTTGGTAATCTCAACATCGAACTGAGTTGTCGTATCGGCATAGACGTGGAGTATATCTCCGGCTGCCGTGACGAAGTTCGCCCCTCCCGGAAGGGCCAGATTCGCGCTGTTTGTGACCGTCACAACGTCATCGAAAATCAGTGTTCTGCGGGCTCCCACGTTCGGGGCTGTCCCGAAGGAAGTAATTCCGGTCGTGCCGGTAATGTGGATGGTGTTGCCGTCCGTGGCCCATATGTTCGTGGTGGCCGCTGCGACGATCGGAGTGCCCTCGGAGAAAAACACCACCTTGGCGTTTGGATTTACCAGCTCGAAATTATCGTTCGTGGCGTTGTAGACCACCAGAACCGTCTGATTGGCCGCCAGTTCGCCATTCACAAGCGGTTGATCGTTGTTCTTTACGATAGCCCTGGCCCCTACGGCGTCCACGTTAAGCGTCACCGGGCCGGTGTTGACCAATACGGTCTTAAAAGTGAATTGCTGATTTGCACTGTAGGACGCCAGACTGGTGCCGGTAGATGCGGTAATGGTGTTTGACCCGGACACGCTCGTTAACTTGAAGATATCCTCTGTGCTCGGGTCCGTACCGTTATCAAGCTGTATATAACTTTGCACCGCAGCGCTGTTGTTCACCCGAACTGAGTATTTACCAGACAGCCATATTTTGTTGGTGGTGCGCCCCAGACTGTCCAGCGTTTGCGGGTTGCCAAGCGCTTGGGTTAGTTCACGGTCGGAAAATATCGACTTTGGATTCGCTACGGGGTCAAGATCAACCGTGCCAATAAACAGCGAGCCGCCCGATAAGGGGGTGCCGGAACTATCGTGGTAAGTCGTATGTTCGTCTATTGTGCTGGCCATTTTTTAGCCTCTTGTTTTACCCAGTCGCGAAAATACCCAATAGCTTAAAAAACACCAGACAATGAAAGCAATCAGTTCCATCATTCGTCCGATCCCAGAAGCTCAACTACCGCCGCGCGATCCGCCCGAAGCTGTTGAAGCACTCGTTTGTTCTTCTTTCCTCTGACTTTTTTAATCGCCCTGTCTGTCAGACTAAGAAGTCTTCGCGCCGATTTTCTTGCCGTTACTGACGTTAAAGCCTTTGCGCCGCCGACCACAGCCGCAGTTGCCCCAACGCCAGCGAGGGCTGCTGTAGGGGCAACGAAAGACGTCCCCGTGGCAGCAAGAGCAACGGCGATCTGAGGAATATTCTCTATAACGTTGCGCTTTAACCCGAGCACCTTAACAATATTTTGTTGCAGCCGACCAAGGTTGGTTGCCGCTTCGTCCGCCGCTTTTGGCCCGATATTATCTAACGCCCGCAGTAGGTTTGTCTGTTTCAATCTGGACGCGCTGACGGCGATATCGGGCACGCTGGCGTCAACCAAAGCGTTCATCGCGTCTCGCGTGTCTCGTTTTGCGATGCTCAAAGCGTTGTCCGTCGCGGTATCAAATATCTTCGGGCGCTGACGCTTGAGCCACGCATCAAACTGCTGGCGGGACTTTTCTACCCCAGCCGGGGTATTGGGGTTTTGCCCCAAGAAATGCCTTGCCTTTGCGGTCGTTTTCATCCCCGTTTTAGCCGCGTCCCCTACCAACAATGGATTTTCCCGAAGGCCAACCAAAACATCGTCCATGCTCTTTGATATGGTCTCTCTGGGTATTTCAACCGCGCTTTTTTCAAGCTGGCCCATTATCGCCTTGTTTTCGACCGACACAGCTTGATCAATCGCATTCAAATTCTGCGTCACCGTATTGCCTGACTTGACCGCCGCAACTTCGTTGACAGCGGTTGCCATTGCCTGCTCGCCACTCGACGGGGTGACGGTTTGGCGGCCTAATAGGCCCTGTGGGTCAGTTGTACGAAGGGCCTCTTCTTCCCTTACCTTTTTACTCCCCCTCGGGCGTACCAGATCGGTTACGAAATCACTTCGCCTGCCCGCTACTTTCTTTTCTGTCGATGCGCCTAAAGCCTCCGCAGCCCTTCCCGCAAGCGTGGGGCTAGGGGGTCGGCCTTTCACCGGCGCAAGAACAAGGCCCACGTTTGCGATACCGTCAACAAGCCTCGCTGCCCTGGCGTTATCGTTGGCCCACTCCTGATAAGCCTCAACGCCTTGACCCGCCGCCCGTGTGGCTGCTTGGACAATATCGGTGCCTGCTATTTTTTCGAATTCTTGTCCCAGCGCCGCGCCGCGACGTGTTCTTTCTTCGCCCGTGCTCGTCGCCCTATCTATGCCTTGCAAAACATCGAAAGCGCCACCGGCAATCGTTGTTACCACTTCCTCCCCGATATCTACTAAAAGGCCGAAGCCCACCTTGCCCACCACGGTCGCTAAATCCACCGCGCCGGTGCCGAGAGCCCTGACGGGTTTTGGCAATATATTTGCGTCGGCTTGAAAATCGTCGCTTATCTCTTGCTGCGTCTCTTGAAAGGCGTCCACAATCGTATTGAAATCTTCTTTGCGGCCTTCGAATTTGTTTCCTAGGCGCTCGAAGAAACCGGGGTCTTCGGTTGCTTCCTCCGCGGGTGGTTGTGCTGTCGCGCCTCCCGCCGGTGGAAATTGCCGCGCCAACACGGCCTCGATTTCACTGCCGGGCATATTGTCAGGGAACTGAGCAAATCTCCCGTCTGGTAATTGAATTCTCTGAGCCATCTACTCAAGCCGCCCTGTTTCTGGATTAAAGACCAGATCGCCGCCGTCGCCGCCTGCCCCTGGGACTGGTGTCTCAAATCCTTCAAAGGGTACATCGAAGTTATCTTCAAACGCCTGTTTTACTTCCTTGAAAGACTCAATTTGCTGTTTCTTAAACACCCGAAGGTTATGTTTCAATTGACCGGGGCTCTGACTATTCATCACGTTCCCCCACGTTGCCGTGAGCAAAGCCAATTCTCTTTCACTGACCTGACCGAGCGCTCCGCCTGTCGGTGAATTGTCTCGCATAGTCTGTAACGCGCCAAACCCGACGTTGGCCGATATTGTTTGTAACGTAGCCGCCAAATTAGCCGCTGGAGAGCCGGGGATTCCGCTGGTTGTCGAGCCTATCCCCGCCGTGAATGAGTTGGCTTGTCCAATCGCGGTATCAATAGTGTCGTTGATGAAATTGAATTTCCGCTCTTGGGCCTTGGTCGCTCGCCTAGCGCGAGCCGTTTCACGCCTGCCCCTCGGTAAATCCCCCGCAAGTATTTCGCCCTCGGCTGCCCCAACAACCTTTACCTTTTCTGTCTCGCCCGCACGCGTCTGTATTTCCTCTGGAGTTTCGCCCAGCCGTGAGATGAACTCCATGCTCTCACCGATTGAATTGCGTTCGAGTGTCGTTATGCCTGTGCGTTTATCTGTAACCGGAGTTATGACAATTTCTTGGCCATTCTCGTCTTGAATAATCATCGAGCGGCCCATGGCGAATAGTGGTGTTGCTCCTCCGCCCGGGGCAGCGGCCTCGCTGAATAAGTTGTCGAGCACTCTCCCGCCTTCCGCCTGACTGATATCGCCGCTCGCCATCAACCTATTTACATCCGCAAATTCTTTTCCGAATTGGGACTGCGGTAAATTCCGTTTGCGTTCTGTTTCTGCTGCTGTGGCGCGGCGTGTTTCTCTCGCCCCGATCACGTCCGCCACGTCCTTGAACCGCTTGGGGGCTATCGCACTCAGTCTCGCAAGCGCTTGGTTTCTGGCACTGGGGGCGCGACGAGCACGCTGAGGCTCGGGTAAAAGCGCGAGGATGGACCCGCCCTCGGCTTGCATTTTCACCATGGCGGTCTTAAAGTCGTCCGGGCTTGAATTCATGATCCCCAGGGCCGCGATTAACTCATCCCCTTCAAGCCCCTTTCTGACGACAAACTGGCGAAATCGATTAAGTTGGGCAGCGTGGCTAGGCAGTTTCTGAATAGCCTCACTCAATAATACTTCGTCCGCCGCCTCGTTACGCAGTTCGTTCATTTCATCGACATCACCGCCCCGCAAAGCGTCGGATACCTCGGATGCCCGGCGCGGGTTTATCCCACTGAGCCCGTCAAAATTCCGGTTAATGTCGTTCGTCGCGGCTTCACCGGAGGGCTGGTCTTCAAGGGCTTCCAAGGTTGTGCGCGCCACATCCTGCGCCCGCTCTTGGGCGGCCTTCCTCTCCCTGCCTTGCTGTACGAACCCCCCAATGTCCTCAAATATTCCACCAAGGGGGGAAAGGTCAGGCGCTAAATCTACGTTAAAATCCAACGGCGGGGTAAGTGTTTGGAAGCCTCGATTATGCCCCATGCGCTAAAATCCAAACTGCCCGGGGTTGCTAAACCCGGATATCCCGCCGCTAACGGCGCTTCGCCCAAGGCTCAAAAGCTGGCCCTGGAATTTAGACTTAGCCGCCGCTGAGGCGAGAATACCCTGAGCCTCGGCTCCTGCCTCTCCCAGAATCAGACTGATCATGTTGGGATCTATGAAGTCGAAGCCCTGCGCTTCTCTAACGGCGGTAGTTTCGCCGCCTGCGGGAGCGCCCAACTGCGACGGGGCAAACCCGGTGAACTGTGCCTGAGGGGTAACCGTCCCCTGGAATCGTGGGTCAAATCGGTTGCCGCGTGCGATCTGCTCGGCGTTTAGCCCTGTGGTAGCCGCGTCTCTCTGCCGCCCTGAGAGCTGTTGCTCGATGGCAAAGGCAAGCTCAGGCGTTAAGTCAGAAATGCTCTCCAGTGCCGTGCCTGACCGCCTAAAGCCCGCAGAGGCAAGCTGCCCCTCTACTTCCCGGCGCCGTTCATCACGCAACCCTTGGAACGCCGAACCCCCTAGAATTTCATCTATGTTGGCCCCCTGTCCCGCGATGGTCGAACCTCTGGCGAAGTTTCCAAACGCTTCCCGTCCAATATCACCGAACCGGCCAAGGCGTTCCTCCTGTCTGCCCGCCACGCCTTCCGCGCGGCCTTGCGCAGCGTCGAACAGTCGAAGCCGTTCATCCTCACGGCCTAAACCAAGGTCGAAACGTTCCTGTTCTCGTATGTCAAACGCACCCAATCGCTCCTGAACACCGCCGAACTTTTCCGCCTCAAGCTGGCGTCTAAAGTCCAGGTCTTCAAAGGCCCGTATATTACGCGCTTCCACGTCGCCACGGGTTGTCGCTTCGGTCTCACGAAATTCTGTTAACGCACGCTCCCGCTGCTCTCGCTGCTCTACCTGCGCGTCTTGAAACCCTATGGCCTGCCTGCGGGCGGCTTTTCTTGCCGCCTTGGCGCCGCTTGAAAAGAACCCGATTGTCCTATCCTCCGTTGCTCACTATCGCCCGGTCAGTTACACGTAACCAGTTCGAGCCACTCGAAAACGCCGGGACAGCGCCCCCGACTTCATCCGTAACAAAAACAAGTTGTGCTTCCGGATCAGCACTCGGCAAATCCGCCACTGTAAAACTCGTCAAGTTGGTTATGCGGCTCTCTAGCGTAATGTCGTCAAAGAAATTCTGCAATTCAACCGTTGCTTGGCCTTTTTCGGTAACCAATATTGCCCGCCCGTCCGGCTGGGTTACAATCGTCATCTGAAATTCGCCACCATGCTAGCCGCAAATGAAATATCAGACGGGGTTTGAAGCCTCACGCCCATAAAGCCGTCATACAGCCCTAATCCCCCCGGAAGGTTCCACTCCAGATGCTCGCCATAGGCACCCAAGGCACCCAAGTCCCTAAAATATCCTGGCCCGTATTCAATGTTGTTGTCGCTCATGAATAACCCGACCGTCCCGGGATCTGATTCGAACCCCTGTGTTACGTCAATCTCAATGCTTTGGCATGAAAAGCTCTCGTTATTCTCGTCAAGAAACCCAATGTCGATCGTTTTAATGTGAGGGTTGCCGTAGTCCGCCGCGACCTTCACCAGCTTTCCTATCCGGTCTTCAAAGGCGGTAAAATACTCGCCCTGGAATTGAGTGACGAACCCGCCGCCCCACTTACCAGACACCCCCAAATCGTTCACGGTCTCCAAGAAAAACCAGTCTTCCCCCATGATACCTACCGTCGTTTGGCCAATCGTAAACACCGCGATATCAAAACCCCGCCATCTAAATCGCGTCCCTACAGCTTCGGCCAATTGGTCCTGTGTATGCTCTGATAAAATAAGGTCAATAACTTGGTTCGATATTTTAACGGCCTGTCTTGGAGCGAGGGCGTATATGGCAAAATCCTGGTCTTTCTCGCGGCCAATAAACAAAAATGCATCGCTGTACTCAATCAATGCGCCTATAAACCCTACCGATATGCGAGAGCCCGTAAGACGCTGGAATGGGACCGGACTTGCCCCCGTGTTTTTGAATATCTCAATGCTGTCCGTGCCTGCGATATACAAAAGCCCGTTGAAGTTAAATGTCGTCTTGTTCTTGTCCGGCAGTTCCTCGGCATCGAAGATGCTCAACGCTTCAACGGTTCCCGGATCGTCAACGTCGGAAAAAAAGGCCGGCGAGCCGTCAAACGGGATATAGACCACGATTCCGTCAATATGGGAGTGCGCGCGGCAGGCGACAAAGTTGGCGTTGCCGGATATTAATGTCAGGGTGTCGGCGACGTCCAGTGTGTATATAGCGCCACCTTCCACAAGGATTGTTGCCGAAGTATCACCTATCACCGTTCGGACAACCTGGCTACCCGTAATTGTCCCCACTGTAGTAAACGCGCCGGTTATTTTGTTCGTGATCTTGATCAAATCCTGTCCGGTGATTTGGTACAGGCTCTCGTTCCACACGAACTGCCCGCGCGCGAACCCCCCGGTGGTGTTCAGTTGGGTAATTCCTGGGGTTGGAACGATCTGCCCGTCGAGATTATTGAAACAGTTGGTTAAAGCCCGCCTTGAGCGCAGAAAGTTCTCCCCTCCCACAGATCCCGTAGGCAGGTCCACCCTAGGCATTAGCCGTTCCCCGTAAGGCGTGAGCCTCTTGCAAAAGTCCGATAGTTGCCCGCCCCAAGGGGGGCTGTGGAAGAAAGAACCCTGCTCGGCACAGTAAGCCTCCGATGAAGCCCCTTAACGTACCTTAGGTCGCTCGCTGCCACCCTACGCAGGTCGTCAGACGTTACATTCTTGCCATTATCGAAGTACGGGGCCAACGATAGTGCTAAATTAGACACAATCGCATTACGCGCCTCAGAAAACTCTCCCACTTCGTCCCCGGCTTCCGCGATCGGGGTTAACCCGACCCGAATGTTCCGACCAATCCACAGTTGGGTCATGGAGTTTAAAACCCGGAGCCCCACCGCGAGCGCTTCCGGGGATTGGGTGGACTGTACGGAACGCACGCCAAGCTGAGCCAGCGCGTCGAAGATCAATTCCGTACCGGTGGACATGTTATTCTTCTTCGGTCTCTGTAGTGTCTTCGGCCTCATCCCCCGCGGTCTCTTCGGTCTCATGTTCAGGCGCGGGGCCGTCCGTGCGTTCCCACCCCAACGATTCGCAATACTCAATGGTCTCTTTCATGTCGTTGGTCTTCATCTCAATGCCGCTCGGCTTTACCCAATGGGCCATAGTTCGCTCTCCTAATGTGGGGCGTCCCGTACTCTCACAAACAGGACGCCCCGTGGTTAGAAACTAGCCCCAAGCCTGACCGGCAAAGAACGGGTTCAGGACCGAGTAGGCAGGCCGGAAATCAATTCTGACCTGTTGGGTGTTGGTGGTGAAGTTCGAGCCCTTGGACACCCGGAACTGCAAACCGTCTTCCGTGGTCGCCACGGTATCGGTTGAGTGGAGTTTCTTAATCCCCACCGATCCGATGGAGAACGCTTCCTTATGCCAGAACAGGTTCGGCTGATACAGCGTAGCGTCAGTGCCAAGAATCGTAACGACGTCAGTGTCCACAACCGCTGTGTCTGTCGTGTTGTATGACCCGCCGGCCTCGAAGATGGCAGGGCCAGAGACAATGAGCGTGCCCGCGCCAGTGGTGAGCGATGCATCCGCCGTCACAACGCCGGTAAACAGAACGTTGGCACCCGCGCCGTTTACAATTGGCTGACGGGTTGACAGGTTCAGCCGGTTACGCCCGGTGATTTGGACAACCTCGCCAGCAAACACCGTGCCGGTGAACGTACCAAAGTTTTCCACCACCAAGGCTTGTGTCATGGTGTCCTTGGCGGTTACGTAAGTAACGTCCGGGTCGGCACTAAGGGCACCGACCCGGTCACCAGTCGTCGCAGTGGTTAAGCTCGCCAACGCAGTCGAGGTCAACACATCCATGTTGGCGAAGTTCTTGGTGATCGTCGCTTCTTCGTGCGCCGACCGTACCAAGCCACCCGCCGTGCCGCCCGCGCCGAGTGAGCGCTGTTGGTCAGCCAACGTGTTCTGGGTGTACGGATTCATCGCGTAGTACCAGCGTGCGTCTTGAGGGACGCCGGTGGACTTGAGAACCGCGCTTGCTTCGGCGACATCCGACCACGTTGTGACGGCGGTGCCGTATGTTCCTGCCAGAAGGCCGGAGTTCTTCATCATGAACGCGGCGTAATCGAGTTCAAGGTCGGTCACAATCCTTGTCGCCATCGGGGCCAGCAATTCGTCAAGCTGATCCATCTTAATGGCTTCGTCGGCCTCATCGTAGTCAACCAGAACCGTAAAGTAATCCTGGACAACCCCCGACGCTTTGCCGGTGATGATGTCGGTTGCTGTGTGGGAGGTTAAATCGCCGGTCGCGTTGCGGAAAGTGACGTAATCGGTCGGGCGTTTGAAGAATACCGTGTCACCGGTACTGGGGTTGAATGCCCCGTCTAGCTTTTGAGTGTTGACGTTCTTGGAAAGGACTCGCGCGGTCTCGAATTTTTCGAGGAACACCCGCATAAGTTTGTTCGTAAAATTGGAGTCAAAATTATTAGCCATCGGTTCGCCATCCTATTCATATGTGACTCCCGGCGGCCCCCTTTGCTTGTTTGATGGGGAAGCGCCCCCCGCTCGTTCATCGTCGGGGTCGGGAACACTAGTTGATGATACTTTCGGTCGGGCTTTCACCTTTTCCTCAAGTTTTCCCAGATGGACGAGCGCCTTACGTGCGTCGGTATTAATCAAGTCGGCGAAATGTTGGGCTTCACTAGGATGCTTACCCAAGTAGTACACGATAAGATCGGACTTATCGGTCATGTTGATGATTTGGTTTACCGCGTCTCTGCCGAGAGTTTCAACCGCCACATCTTCCATGGCCTCGTAGTCTTTCACCCCCAGTTTAACCGTCCGTTCATAGTGCCTGGTTTGTCGATTCCGAAGCTCTTGTTGGGCGGCATAATCCTGGTTCGCTACCGTGTCCTGCTGCGGCGTTTGTGACTTTTGGATTTCTTCCCGAATGATTTGGCGTCGGTAAGCCTCGTCATCCGTAAGAAACCTTGCGTCGTCCTCCCCTTCCAGGTAGTTCGCCGCAACTGGCCTTTTTGGCGCTTCGGTTGCCTGCCTTTGGCCAATGATGTCCTTATAAAGAGCGTTCTGCTCAGTTAGGGCATCGTTTGAGGCCTGCAACTTATTCGCCTCGTCGTCACGCACCGCAAATTTCGCTCTTGCTCGATTAACACGCCGACTCACGATTGCACTTACTTGTTCGGCGTCCATCAATGGTTGCGAACCACTTTCCTCCCCCGCTAAAACAACCTCGACTTCTCCACCTTCGGGGCTTTCTTCAGCCGAACTGCCGTCCTGCTCAAGTCCTTCCGTCTGGTCTTCCGCCTCGGTCCCTTCTTCGAGTTCGGCTGCGCTTTCTTCACTCATTTTTTACCTCTAAGATATAGAGTCACCAACCGGGTTTTATGTTCCCGTAAACATCTTAGGCCTATCTAATATGACGATAACGCATTTGTAAATAGGTAAAATTGTTTTCCGCTGGCGGGGTGACGGGAACCGATGCGGTTTGCGTCTCAATCCGGGCGATCAGTGTGCTGATTTTGGTGTCCAGCTTGCCGATCGCGACTGTATTAGCGACCACCTTGCTGTCCATCGCCATGACCCCGTTACTGACCCGGTTCAGGCTCCCTTGGGTGGCATTGCTGGTGATAACCAAGGCGGTCGTCAGAATAACAACCGCTGCGCTCAACACCCCTGCTGATATTGCTATGATTATGTGAGTGTGGTCCTTCGCCATGCAAGCCTACTGACGAATTAGAGGCACTGTTCGCTGTGGAATTCATCGTGATCCGCAATGCGGAGGGCCAACGCATCTAATGCCACCTGTTGCATCGCATCAATCTCCGGGTCAGTCGGCTGGATTTCCTTATCCAACGGACAGAAACTACCTGTTCCGCTTGCGCAGCCGTTCATAAGCAGAGCCAGGGTCATCATTACGATGCTTCCGTTCAATCTCATCGCGTTTCTCCACGCCCTCTATCGTGTCCTGTGCGTCGTCTAACTTCTGGGAGGTCTTGCCCCCTTGGCGTATCATCCACCCGAGCCCTATGGACGCCAGGAGCTTGAATACGAGCGCGCCTATGGTCTTCAACACTCCGCCAGTCCCCGTTGATCTAAGCGCTTGAGTAACGTTCTGGCCTGCCGCCTGTACTCCCGCTTTTCAGAGGGCGTAAGAATTTTAGCCAGCCTCCATTGACCCCAACGCCCCGCACGCTTGGAAAACGCGGCGCGATAGGCGTCCATCACTCAGCGTCCGCGTTCTTGTCCTTGCCGATGTTGAGAGCCAGGAAGTTGAGCACCTTCAAGGCACCGTTCACGATCTTGTTATCAACCGTGGTCGGGGTCAGGACGGTAATCGACTTGAGGCTTAGGAACACCGTCGCAAGGGCGGGTATCCAGATTGGCAACATGCCCATAATCTCGGCAATGAATTCCATCATTCGTCTCCTTTTGTCGGCAGGCCTTGCAACGTCACATGGTTGCCGATGGTTAACACTTCGTTGCGGTTGTTCTCCCGCGTGCTCACATGCACCCAACCTGCGGTGGGATCGTTCTGCTTGTAAAATTCTAGAATAACCTGATCAAAGTCAAGGTTATCTCGTATCCACTCGGCTAACTCAAGGTTGGGGACACCGGGGATCTCGATGTCTGCGGCCTCGCCTTTGGGGTGAGATTTCATCTCAAGATAGTCCTTGATGGTTCGGGCTGGGTTCCTCTCCAGGAATATGTCAATTGACGCTCGGCATAGCACAACCTCAAGGTCGAAACACCTGAACCCACTGCCCGGGGAAAACGGCACGCCGTAGCGCTCCCGGATGGGGTCGAGCACGTCAACCGTAAGATATCTAAGGCTCTTGATGATTTGCGCGTCGTCGGCAGCATTGAGACTGTTGTCGATGCCCAGGCGTGTTGCCGTGGACGATTTGGTCAGCTCGGAAAGCCAGAAATATTCGGAGAGGCGCATACTATCTAACCGGTGGCCCAGGCTGGGCTCTCTGAAGCTTCTCCCGCTCTAATGCGTCTTGATTGGTCCGGTGCTCGTGATCCATGAGCGTCGCAATGCGCTTGTCGCCCAGCCCGTCGATTATTTCCGCAATTTGCGCATGGAGCTTCTCGGTTTCGGCCTGTGTCTTATCTGATTCCACGGCCTTCAGCTTGGTATCCTGGTCCTTGTTCTCGCCGGCCTTAATGAGATTCTGTGCTTCAGCATCTTCCTTACGCGCCGCCGATTCAATCAGCTTTGATTGCGCGTCCGGCTCTTGCTGCTGGGCTTGGAAGTCCTCCAGCATCTTCTCCTCATCCGGCGAATCCGGCTTGAGCAACCCCTGTTTGATTGAGTTATTCCTAGCCAGGGTCTTCAGCATGTCCAACCCAACGTTCGGGCTGTTCTCGATCAATATCGGGATAATGGCCGCCACATACTCCTCGCCTCCAGCCTGGTTGCCGAGTAATTCGAGTAGGCCCTTCATTTCCTCGATCGACTGCTCTTGCAGGGTCGCATAAGCCGGGCCAACGTCCGCGAACGATTGGAATTTCCGTCCTCGCAAATCGTTGCCCTGGATCACCAGCCCGCTCTCTTCGTCCATGACATCGTCAAGCAATTGAACCGTGCTCTCGGTCCCTTCCTTGCTGATCGTGTTGACGATCCGGCTGGTTGTGTAAATCTCCGACGCCATGCCCTGGTACACTTCGCCAATTCGCGCATAGGCGCTCGCGATGTTGTCGTTTATCGGCTGGGTCTTCATGTTGATGCGCTTCACCAGCGCGTTGATCGCCTTGCCGGACATGTCACGCGAGAACGCCTCTTTGGGCACCTCTCCCTTCGCGGCCTCCATGTAGTTGGGGATCACGGCGAGCAGGGCTTGCGTTGCGCCGTCAAGCTGGGGTGCCTTCAGGTAGCTGATCGGTGCCCCAATAATATCCCCATTCTCATCCCGAACGGTGTTGATCATCAGGTAAGAGGCGTTGTTTCGGTTGGCCCACATTTCTTGCAGGTCGTCGCCTTCAATCTGTTCTTCGGTAAATATCGGTATCTCTTGCCCCGACGACATGGAAGTCTCAAGCAACTGGGACGCTTGCGAGTTGAACACCCGCTGCCCATCCACCAGCTTGCGCACCATGCCCATATACTGCTCCTGCCCGTCCACATAGCTCCGGTGAGCATAGAACGGCACGATGGGGATGTGCTTGCCGGCGATCCTCCGGGTGGCCCTCAGAATGTCATCGCCGCTGAATACCGTCATCTCAATCACACGCCGCACAACCTTGCGTTTGCGAACAAATTCCTTGAACTCATCGACGGCAAGCTCGTCTTTGATCTTCTCGTGTTCGTCCTCGGTGTAGCTCATGCCCGTGCCCGTGGCCAAGTTCCGATAGACAAACCGCTCTTCCCTGACCTTCACCACCTCGTAACGAGTTGAGACCCAGATTATGTCCTCTTGGCTGAACCCTGTGCTGAACCGGGACGATGAATTAGACGTGCCCCGGAAATCGTTCGGCTCGTACGCAGATGAAGCCACCTTGCCCGGGTATGTGCGCTCGAAACTTTTCTTTGTGTGTTGTTGGAGGACGTTGCAGTACCCCGCGTCCCGCTTATCAATGTATTGAGCCGACTTATCCCAAAACACCGTATCGGGTGCGTTGTAAATCGGGCGGAAAACGATGTTCATGTTGTCGTTCTCGGCAACCTCCTCATCTTCAAACGCTGTCGCCAGCTTCACCGCCCCGTATCCCATAATCACGGCTTCCTGAACCGCGTTGTCGGTGGCTATCTTGCCGTCATTGCGGCGGAAATCGTCGCGATATATCCCGTTCAGCAAATCACTGTGGTCTGTGGTCGTGCCTGGATCCGTTGGTTTGTACTCGACGTTGATGCGGCTCAGGCTGTACTCGCCAAGGAACGTGTCGATGTGGTCGCTGATCAGATCAAGCTCCAGCTTAACCCGCAGGCCGCTGTCGTCTGCTGCGTCGGTGAAGTGGTCATCATGAATCAAGGTGGTCCGGTCTTCCCACATGCCGCCCTTGACCTTGATAAATCTCAGGTCGAGCATGGCCTCTTCGCGCTGGTCTTGCATGGCGTTGGCGTCGTCGGCAAGCTCGGTCTTGAACCGGTCAAGTTTACCCGCGTCGTCCTCGACTATGCGCTTGGTAGGCTTGTTGTGGCTGTTGTTGTCGTGAACGCTCATTAGAGGGCTCCCGTTTCTTGAAATGCCCTGCGCTTCTTCAACATTTTCATGCTGACAAGCGGCTTGTCTCGCGCTATCTCCGCGTCAGTCATGAATACAATGTCCATATCACGGCTCGGGTCATAGCTGGCACACCCCTCGCTTCCACAGCCCTCCCACCCGGCGACTCCCTTCTCGACCGGGGGGCAAAGCGTAAACTCTTCTCCGCACGTTTCGCACACATGGGCGGAAACCCGTAGGCCTCCTTCCGTTGTGAGCCCCTTATGTGTCATTCCCTGGTTGCCTTATCCACGCTTGGGTACGAAATCCACACCCCATACTTGCCGCTCTTATAGCCCCTGCCACCCTGGCTATCGGTGTCGAAATATTCCCACTGCTCGCCGGTTTGGGGGCAGACACCGTTATTCCATCGTTTAATTTCACCACGTCGCGCCCACATAGGTAAAACTACGCAAATAATAAACAAACCCGTTACTGGCAACCAAATCATCCGGCCCGCCTCAGTTTAACAACCGTCCGATACTTACGCTCCTTTGTAACCGCTACGGGTGGTGGGGTCAAACTCATGAACAGTGCGTCGAATAGATTAGGACTGGCAACCTTGTGTTTCAGCATCATTTCCTTCTTGGTCATGATCTGGATAAGACCGTTTGAATTGTACTTTCTGGGGATACGACAGGTCTCGGAACGGAGCTGCGTCATGTCCGATATGCCGGACGATATGCTGATTAGCGTGTCGGGGTCAGCGTACTCGCCTTTCTCAACCGCCCGATAGGTGTTGTAGAACCTGTCCCTCAGGTTCCAACAGTACTGCGCCCGCTTGTTCTTGAACGTGTCCTTGTTCGACCTGGCCTTGGTCCGCTCCTCGCCCGCGATCGGCTGGTACGTGGCGTTCGGGTGCTCGGCGCCTTCTGAGCCCTTGAACATTACCGCGTCGATCTTCTTGCCGTCGAACGTCTCCGATACCTGCCTACGTAGTCCTGCCCCAATTCCGTCACCGTCCCACACGAACAAGTCAGCATCGTGCTCTATGGCATACGTTGTAGCCCAATCGCAGCCATCGTTAACGTCTAGGTCGTTTCGCTCTTGCACGTCCAGAATTACAGAACCGTGGCGCATGCACAGACCCT
>SDBU01000980.1_pt1 | contig 41791 bp, 44 predicted proteins | sample 2277071 | NCBI WGS metagenome assembly SDBU01 (sample SAMN10397929, study PRJNA504765) | marine sediment metagenome | isolation source: marine sediment core GS08_GC12, 126 cmbsf | place: Arctic Ocean: Gakkel Ridge, Loki's castle | collected 2008 | reverse complement strand
GAGAGACTCACCCGAATATTGAACCGTTTACCCAAGCATGTCAAATGAAATTTTAAATATCTCGGCCACCGCGGGTCCCAGGTAGTGGGAGCCGATAATGGTTACCAGATCATCGGGACCAGCTGCGGCCAGCGCCTGTCCGATGGCATCCGAAGCCGGCGATATGACCCGCAGCTCTTTGCGATAGGCCCTGGCGAGGGTTGCCAGTTCGGAGGCCACCAAAAAATTGCGGGTATCAGTCTGGGTAAGAATCACCTCGTCGAACCGTCCCATGAGCAGTTGCAGGACCTGTTCGGCATTTTTGTCCGCCTGCAGGGCCAACACCAACCACCTGCGTCCCGGCCGGTCCTCGCGGGTGAAATTGGCCAGGAAAGCCCGCACCCCATGGGGATTGTGGGCCACATCGAAAATTACCTTGGGCTCCGCCATAACCTGCTGATAGCGACCCGGCCAGGCGGCTGTCTGCACCGCCACCGCGGCCCGGCGCTGATCGAAACGCTCCCCCAGAAATTCGCGGGCCAGGGTCCAGGCCAGACGGGCATTCATCACCTGGTGCTCGCCGGGCAGACACACCGGTCCGGGCACCGCCAGGTCCGCTCCAACAAATGTCAGGGGCGCGCCTGTTGCCCGGGCCGCTTCCCGGATAACCGCTGCCACTGAGGCGCGCTGAGGCGCCGAATAGCACGGTATACCCGCCCGGAGAATCCCGGCCTTCTCCCGGGCGATAGCTTCGGGGGTATTGCCCAGCAGATCGGTATGATCCAGGTCAATGGGGGTTAAGGCTGTCAAGATCGGCTGCGCGGCGGTGGTGGCATCCAACCGTCCACCCAAACCCGTTTCCAACACCCCTACCTCAACCTGGCAGTCGCTAAAATAGCTCAAGGCCAGAGCAGTGGTGGCCTCAAAAAAGGTGGCCTCCAAACGCCCGATTTCCGCCCGGTAACGCCGGACCCAGGTCACAATGTAATCATCCTCAATGCAGGCGCCGTCGATGCGGATGCGCTCATTGAAACGACTCAGATGCGGTGAGGTATACAGTCCCGCTTTAAGATCATGCTGCTCTAAGATCCTGGCCAGGATGGCCGCGGTGGACCCCTTTCCATTGGTACCGGCAATCTGTATCAAGGGCTGAGCCCGGTGGGGAGAACCACAGCTCTGTAGCAGGCGCCGGGTGGGATCCAATCCCAGTTTGACCCCTTTTCGCTCCAGGCCGAAGAGATATTCCAACAGCTCCCGAGGTAACATTGAATTTACTTTCCAGACTTTAGCCCGCGCCTGGCCGGGGTGGCGGGGTGGTGGCGGTTCCGCCAAGGAGCACAGGCTACTGATTGGCCGCCATGGCCTCTTCCTGTTGCTTTTTAAACTCCAGGATGGCATTATAAATACCCACCGCAATGCGTTGGCGGTATTCGCTCTGGCCCAACTTCTTCTCTTCGATACGGTTACTCAGGAAACCCATTTCCACCAGTACATTGGGCATGGTGGCGCCAATCAGCACATAGAAATCGGCCTGCTTCACGCCCCGGTTGGGACTGTCCAAGCGGGCAGCCAGCTCTTGCTGGACCCGGGCGGCCAGGGCCTCGCTTTCCTTCAGCCAGACACTTTGGGCCATGGTGGAAAGGATCAGAGCCTCATCGGCAAATTCCGCATAGCGATGGTTCGATTCCTCCAGGGCGATCACGCTGTTTTCCCGCTGGGCGATCTCGATGGCTTCGGGAGTGTTGGCCGGGGCCAGCAGCCAGGTCTCAAAGCCCCGGGCACCGCGATTTTTCACCCCATTGACATGGATCGAGATAAATAGCTTCCCGCCGGCCTCGTTGGCGATCTTCGTCCGTTGAAACAAAGGGATGAATACATCTTCATCCCGGGTATAAACCACCTTCATCTTGGTGCGCCGCTTGATCCGTTTCCCCAGGCGCAGGGCCACATCCAGACAGACAGTCTTTTCCTGGAGGCCCCCCGGTCCCGTGGTGCCGGCGTCCTTACCGCCGTGGCCTGCATCGATCACGATGGTGTCCAAGTACCACAGTTTCCGCATCTCCGCGGTGCGGTTGCCCTTCTTGCGTACCGGATTGCGTAGAGCGATGTGCAGTTCCCGGCCCTCGTCCACCTGGAAGACTTCCGGCAGAGGGACCTTCTCATTGAGCTTGAAACGCAGCTCGGCTGAATTATCCAGCTGCCGGCCCCAGACATTTCGGATGATGCCGCCCATGGTGGAGCGGGCCAGTTCCAGGGTGTCCACCTTGCCGGAAGGGATCTGCACTACCAGCCAGCCGTTATCGGTGATGTAGCGCACGATATTGGCAGCCTCGAAAAGCTGGCTGGTTCGCACCCTGATCAGTGTGCCGTTGCGCTTTTTTTCCATACTGGCTCTATGGATGTTATAACCCAGTAGCGAGCGGGGGCCGATAAAGGCCCGGCGAGATTCGTCGAACGTGGCCCCATCAAGCACCGTTGTCCCGAGAATCCGAAAAAAAGACCGGGCGGGGAGATAATAATTCCGGCCATCGTAGTACGAGGGCGCCGGCATCTGGTATGATTTGTCGTCGATGATAACGAACGAGGAGAAGGCCGTTACTTTGACTTCCCCCTCACGAAAATGCAACACCTGCTTCTGAACGGCATCGTTGACGTAGGACCTGATTGAAAAAGCTTCCGCCAGTTCGGCGGTGTTGAGGTATTCCACCTGGCCGCGATAGAAGGTGTTGAGTGATGCCTGGTGTCCAGGCCGATTGGGAAAGATAATCCGTATCTCGTCAGCCACTGCCCCGGCCGGCAAGAGCCAGATGGCAACCAACGGGAAAACTCGCAATGTCGCTGAAAGATGTTTAATAGTAAGCCGTAGCAAGCGCGATATTCCCTCAGTTAATTGGCCTGTTCGGCCGGTCAGAATAGGCCCTGATAAATTAGATGGGTTGCCATTTACAGTGCAACATCCAACTGGAGACCGTACTGCCCCGGATGACCGACAATTTTACCCTTTTCCTCTTCGTAACACCACTGCCGGCGGCCCCGGAATGACACCCGGCCGCGACCCAGCGGCAGGCCCACCAGACCGGAGAGGCTCCACCCCCGGCCGGCCAGCGGCTGCAGTCCGAATTCACCGGGGAGACCATCCTCATAAATGTATATCCGCTGGTCCCACCCGTCGGTCTTGAAACCGTAAGCGCCCCCGGCCATACTCAGGCCGCTCTGCCGGTAACGGCGACGCACGGCAGCGCCAAAAATGATTCCCGACCCTGCCTGCTGGCTCCCGGTAGTGCGCACCTGGGCGGCCAGCAGCCGCAACCGGGTGGCCTGATCCGGTTTTAGGGTGGCCGACAGCCGCCGGTACCGACGGGACGTTCGCAGCTGCTGGAACGACTCGAGGCCCATAGAGTCGATTATGGAACCAGCCCGGGTAGCCTGCTCGTTCCTGATCAGCACCCGTATTTCCAGGCGCCCCTTCCGGGCGGCAGCTTCCCACCCGCTCTCACGTCCTTCATCGGCCCAAATTCCCGCGGCTTGAGCTGCTGTTTGCCGGTAGGTGTCCAGGTAACCGCTGAGACTCACCGGCGCCCCCCGCCAACCACAGCCCAGGAACCAGCCGGTTTCGTTGCCCCGGCCGACCCGCTGCCCCATCAATTGCCCGCGTAACGGCTCCCAGCCGGGAGGGTAGCGGCGGTAGAGCATGGTCAGCCTCAGACGACCGGTTGCCTGGCGGGCCGGGCTGGAATATGCCAGTCGGGTGAGATTGGCCACCCGCTCTCCCTGCCAACCGTTTTCATGGGCCAGTTCCCAACCGCCGGAGGGACCGGCGAATGTCCGCCGGATGGTCATGGAGTAGTATTGCCTGCTCACAGCGACGGTTTCTGCGGTTCGCTGAAGCGCATATCCGGCGGTCAGGCCACCTACTTCCCAGCCGCCCAGGGCCAGCGACCCGCCCAGATAGGGTAGTCTTTCACCGGTCGTCAGGGCCGGCCGGGTATGCGTTCGGTAGGTAACCACTCGGGGCTGCCCTTCGACCTCGGTCAGATCTACCTGCTCGAGGTGGTAGCCGCCAATCAGCAACAGTCTGCCTCTGTGGTACAGAGAGCCGAATCCCCGCAGGAAACCGCTGGTGCTGGTGCTGAACCCGGGTCGCAGCCGGGCCGTGGCGGGGGCCGAGCGCAGCTGTGCCGTTCCCAGGGGCCGGGGGAATTCGTCCGCCAGCAGCAGGCCTGATCCCCAAGACAGGCGATAATCACCCAGGACCATTTGCCAATAGCGGCCCGGTCGCGCCAGGCTCAGGCCAGTGCGGTCGGTCAGGCGGTATTCTCCCGGCCGGTGCTGGGTGGTGCCCAGGATCAGCCAGGAGCCTGTATCCACCCTCATCCGGGTGCGGATTTTCTCTCCGCTGAAGCCGGCCACCAGGCGGGTGCTGAGCTCGCCAACTGCCTTGGTTCCTGATAAGTAAGTGACGGTCTGCAGAAGGGCCACGGTCTCCGGAGGTAAACCGGTGCGGTGCCCTAAGTCCCTCCAACCGGTGAACCGGCCGGCCTCCCGGGCCGTGTGCACGGCTGCCGCCACAGCCGGACGCAGGAACCAGAGATCGACGGAGGCGGCATTCAAGTCCAGCGGGTCATCCAGCAGCGACGCCAGGGCAGCCTGCTGATCCTCGGAAAGCGATTGGCGGTCGAAAGTATCGCTGCTGAGGTCCGCGTCGCTCTGCCCGTACAGGGTGGCGCCGATCAGCACGGTCAGGATGCTATTTAAACGCCAGGCCAAAAGCGGTTGATAGGCCCAACAGCGGATGGTGGTTTACCCGGGCGAACAGTTGCAGGCGTGACAGGGTCACCCGCGTCCCGACGAACGGTAGACTGGGATGGGTCCGGTAGCCCAGCAGCAGTTCCAGTCTCCCTCCGCTGCCGATGGAGATCTCCAGCAGCTGCCGCAACTTGAACCCGGGGGTCTTCTCCAGCCCCAGGGCCCAGCCGTAGTTGTCCCCCGCCGGGTGGACCAAGGCTAACTGGAACAGCTGCCGGGCCAGGCTTTCGTAGGCCCGGGTATCATCCGCCGCCAGGCCGCTATACCAGAGGGAAAAGATCATATTGTCGGTCAAGTCCCCAGCCAGGCCGAAGCCCAGCAACATCTCCGATTGAACCGGTTCGAAATCGCGGATGGCAACCTGGTTATAGGTCAGGCTGACGCCGGCACTGAATCCGGCGAGCAATTCGCGGGCCAGGGCGGTGGTGACCTGGGTTTCTTTGTACAAACGATCTCCTGAGCTCCAGGCCGCTACGGCGCCCCTCCAGAAACGGTAGTTGCCGCCCAGCGATATCTGTTGTCCGGCCGCCCAGGATTGGCCGAACGGCACCGTCCGGCCTATAGAGGACCACCAGCGCTGATCCGGCAGCCGGGCGGGAGAATTCAGGGCCGGGGAGTGGATGCCGTCCAGGGTGGCGAGCGTCGCCCGGAACAGCTCCGCCCCCTCAAAAGCAGCCGGCAGGGGCGCTGCCAGCAGGGCGACGATTCCTGCCAGCCGCAACTCAGCCGGAAAACGGCTCAGCGTTCCGCGCAGGGATTCGCGGCGACCGGGGCGCATGGGTTATGGGGTCTGGACCCGTTTCCCTGCCGGTGGCTGATCCTCATGCGGGATCACCCGGAAGACCTTCTCACCCTTTTTAACCATCCGGTACTTCTCCCGGGCCAGGCGCTCGATGTATACCATGTCATTCTCCAAACGCGTCCGGGCCTGTCGCAGCTCGGCCGAGCGCTCCCGCAACAGGGCGATTTCCGCCTCCAGGTGCTCTTGCTCCCGTTGCAACCGCCACAGACGCAGGAGACCTTGCTGGTTAACAGCTAGAAAAAACAGCACCGCCACAACTGCTACTATCCCCAGCCAACGTTTAAGGTGGCTATCGCCGGTCCGGGAACCCCGATACCGGCCGGGGCGCGTGACGGCCCGCGGGGTCAGGACGCGGCGCCTCCGGAACCCGACATGGGAAATACCTCCCGGCCGGGGAAGCGGGCCGCTGCACCCAGTGATTCTTCGATCCGCAACAGCTGATTGTACTTGGCGATCCGCTCGCTACGGCTGGCGGAGCCGGTCTTGATCTGACCCCCCCCGGTGGCCACAGCCAAATCGGCGATGGACACGTCTTCGGTTTCGCCCGAGCGGTGCGAGACGACAACCCCAAAACCGGCCTCCCGGGCCAGGGCTATGGTCTGCAGGGTCTCGGTGACGGTCCCGATCTGATTGAGTTTGATCAGGATGGCGTTCATGCTGCCTTCGTCGATGGCCCGTTGCAACCGCTGGGGATTGGTGACGGTCAGGTCGTCCCCCACGATCTGGATCCGTTGGCCCAGCCGCTCTTGCATCGAGCGCCAGTGGTCCCAGTCGTCCTCCGCCAGGCCGTCTTCGATGGAGATAATGGGATACTTGTTCACCAGCTCCTCATACAGGGCTATCATTTCGTCGCCCTCCAGGACCCGGTTCTCCGAAGCCAGGTTATACTTGGCGGTTTTAGGATCATAGAACTCGCTGGCGGCGGGGTCCAGGGCCAGGTAGACCTGTTCGCCCGGCCGGTAACCGGTGTGCTCCACCGCCTCCAGGATGACCTCCACGGCCTCCTCGTTGGAGCGCAGGTCGGGCGCAAAGCCGCCTTCATCGCCCACGGCCGTAACCAATCCCCGGGCCTTGAGCACCGCTTTGAGCCGGTGGAAGGTTTCCACGCCCATCTGCAAGGCTTCGGCAAACGATCCGGCCCCCACCGGGAAGATCATGAACTCCTGGATGTCCACGCTGTTATCGGCATGGGAGCCGCCGTTGAGGATATTCATCATGGGGATCGGCAGGGTGTATTGCTGTTGTTCTCCCTTGAGTTGGGCATAAAGCGGTCTACCGGAGGCGGTCGCCGCGGCGTGGGCCACCGCCAGCGAGATCCCCAGGATAGCGTTGGCCCCCAGGCGGGCCTTGTTGGGCGTGCCGTCCAGATCGATCAGCGCCTGGTCCAGGCCGGCTTGATCGAGGGCATCACGACCGATAGCCGCCCGGGCCAGCTCACCGTTGACATGGGCCACGGCTTGCAGCACCCCCTTACCCAGGTAGCGCTGCGGATCGCCGTCCCGCAATTCCACCGCCTCATGTTCGCCGGTGGAGGCGCCGGAAGGCACAATTGCCCGGCCGATGCTGCCATCTTCCAGGTGGGCTTCTACTTCGACTGTGGGATTGCCTCGGGAATCGAGCACTTCCCGGCCGTGAATAGTTGTGATTGTGGGCATTTGCTGTTTATCCAGTTAGTTTATGATGTTTGAATATAGCCACAAGGCGGGGGGTTCCCTAATCCACCAGGTAAATTTAATCACTGGGCCTAGCCCCGGTTGGCGGTAATCACCCCCAACAAGACCAGCGTGCCTCCCAATATCAGTCGTTCAAGGCCGCTCCCGGAAAGATTGTCCCCAGAAGGACCCCCACCACCGGAAAGACATAGGTCACCGTGGTGGAGCGGCCGGCGACCAAGCTCAGCGCGGAAGTATAACTGACGCCGATTTTGATAAACAGGAATGAGCAGCCCCAGGCACAGGCCAAAACACCAGCCATTGTACCAGGGGTCGGGGAGTATCGGCTTCCAATGCCGGTTCGCTCGAGTGCTGGTCAAAATGGGTCGACACGCGGCTTGGTCGGGGGGTGGAGCTAGTCAGCCGCTGAGAGGCCGCGGGCGGTATCGGCCCGGGTATAAATATAATCTCCCCACGGTTTTTTATTGAAATTGGCGGCGTTGCCGGCGGTGTAGAATATAACGTCGCCCAGCTGGTGCTTGGGAGCCGTCCAGGCCAGTTCCCAGCTCGCCGGTCCGTCCCCTCTACCCATATAGCTGCCCTCGGCGGTATGTTCTACATATTGCCTCATTGAACTGTCAGGCATGGTGGCGGTTTGGAGCTGGGTGAGCTTTTCGTCTACCAGGCTGAATTCTCCCGCCCGTTGGTGCTTATCTGTCAGCGCGGTCAGCTGGAAGCCCCAGCGCTTCTGCCCCGGCTGGGCCAGGGACACCGTCAGCATATAGCGCTGGCCGGGTTGGTAGACCGACGGCACCCCGTGCAGGGAGAGGATACCGCCACCGCTGTTCAATTCATATTGGGCGTGGCAATCGACTATCCGGCAGCTGGCCTCGCCCGGCGCGTTGGTGCATTCGGGCTTGGGTCCCTTCCCATAGCGGTAAGCCATGGCTGAACTCGCTATGGCCAGCAGGAGTATGAGCCGGATCCTGGGCGGCTTTCTCGACATTGCGATTGATACTGCCGACTGTCGTTACTGGAGTATCTGCTCTACGGAACGTTGCACGGTATCCAGGATCTTCTTGGTCTTTTGGATTTCTCTGATAGCCTGATCGGCGGTAGTGTCATCGGGGTTGAGCGCCATAGTGTTATCCATGAAGTATAACGCCTCCGAGTAAGCACTCTGCGCCTGCTTAAAAGACTCCATGGCAACCGCCAATTGTTCCTTATCGATAGTACCGGCACCAACTACATCGCGGTAAATGTCCTGGCCTTTCCTCAGAGCGTCATTGCCTATATTGGAATAGACCGCCCCGATGTTGTAATAAACATCCGGGTCTCGGGGGGAGTTCTTCTGGGTCTCCTCCAGAATCTCCAGGGCGGCCTGAAGGTTCCCCCGCTCTATATAGATCGAGGTGAGGCGCTGCATGATAAGCATATTTTCGGAATCGTTCTTATGGGCCCGCTCGTAATATTTAACCGCTTCGGCCGTCTCACCGGCCTGCAAGGCCCGCTCCCCGGCCAACAGCAGCACTTGCCCGTCGTCGGGATTCATTTCGAGGGCCTTATCCAGCACAGCACCTTCACCGGCTGCATCTCCCAGTTGGCGGTAGCAGAGCACCAGATTGGTGTAGGTCGGGGCTTGCTGCGGCCAGATCAGGATAGCGGTCTCGAAATGATCCTTGGCTGCCAGTAGCCCCTCCCGCTGGCTATCATTCAACGACTGCCCTTGTACCTGGCCGGCAATCTCATTGAAGAGATTGGCCCCGCGCTGGTATTCCTGCTGCCATTGCACCTGGCGAGTATTTTCCACCAGTTCCACAATCATATGCCCCTGGTACTTCTGGAGGGGATTGCGCCGCAACGCTTCATCCAGCATCTCATTCATTTCCTGGTAGCGCTTTTGCTGAGCGTACACCTGGCCAGCCAGGAGGTAAGGGATGAGCGCATTGGTTGCCTCGGCCGGAACTTCCAGCGCCTGCAGGAAGAACTTCTCCGCCGCTTCCAGGTCACCTTGCTGCACGTACATTTTGGCGGATACGAATTCCTGGCTCTCGCAAGCCAGGCCGGCCAGGGCGATCAGAACTCCGAGTGTTGCGACCCCAATAATCTTTCTCACAATCAGTTCCTTACGTATAATTAATTCCGGGACGGCAAATCCAACAGGCCAATTTAACTGCACCGGCAGTGGGAGTGAAACCCTAGTCCCGGCGGCCGGCGATGATTTCTGCCCGCTGCCCGATCCCTTCCGTCGTAGCCGCCAGAAGCCCCTCCAGTCCGAAGCCTTCCACGGTAAAGGAGGCGGTAGCCGCTGCCACGATCACCGCCTGGTCCAGATCGGCCAGACCGTGGCGGGCGAGGTGCCCGATCAGGCCACCGGCGAAACTGTCGCCGGCACCAGTGGGATCGACCACTTCGACATCCGGGAATACCGGCACCTGTCGGCGACTGTCTCCAGCGGCCAACAGTGCCCCTTCCCGGCCCTGCTTGATGATCACCGTTTCGGGGCCGGCGGCTAGCAGATCCCGGGCAGCGGAGTCTAAGTCGTTGTGGCCGGTCAACTGGGCGGCCTCTTCGTCGTTTATCAGGAAAATATCCGTCTTGGCCATTACCTCCTCCAACCCCTGCGGGTAACGATCAATCCACAAGTTCATGGTATCACTGATTACGGTGGGGGCGCCGGCCATTTCCCGGCATACCGCCAGCTGCAGGCTGGGCTGGATATTACCCAAATAGACGATCCCGGAATGCCGGTTGATCGGATTAATGCGAGGTTGGAAGCTTTCGAAAACACCCAGCTCGGTGAACAGGGTTTCCCTGGTGCTGAAGTCGCTGGAATAGCGGCCGCCCCAACGAAAGGTGCGGCCTGCCACCTGTTGCACATCGCTCACGTCCACGTTACGCTCCCGGAACAGGCGCCAGCCCGCCTCCGGGTAGTCGCTGCCTACCACACCCACCAGCCGCACCGGCGCGAAAAGTGACGCCGCCACAGCAAAAAAGGTGGCCGAGCCACCCAGGATGTCCGTCTGCTGCTGCGCGTCGGTCTCAAGGGTGTCTAAGGCAATCGAGCCGACCGCCAGTGTAGGTTTGACTTTCACAACGGGCCATTTTAGGACGGGTGGCCGCCAAATGCAAGTTTGAATGGTTTGGATTGGGGGATAATTTGCACCGTGGGGTACTTGGAATTCTGTTCTAATTGCGGCGCCCGTAATGAATTACGGGCAATGGACGGCCGTAAGCGGATGGTCTGTCCCGCTTGCGAGACCGTGCATTATGTTAATCCGCGGCCGGCCGCTACCATCCTGCTCGTCCATGATCGGAAATTGCTGCTGGTAAGACGGGCCGAACCACCGGCGGTGGGTCAATGGTGTCTGCCGGGAGGCTTCATGGAGCTGGGCGAAAGTGCCGCGGATTCGGCCCGCCGGGAACTCCGTGAGGAGACCGGCCTGAGCTGCGGCGACCTAAAGTTCCTGGCCTTCTGTTCCCGGCCGGGTGGCCTGCGGCGGGACCTGTTGATATTTTCCTTCATCGCCCGGGAGTTCTCAGGCGATCTGATCGCCGGGGACGATGCCAGTGACGCCCGCTTTTTCCCCTTGGCTGAGCTACCCCCTGTGGCCTTTGGTTGTCACCGGGAAATGATCGACCGACTGCATCAGATCGAAGCTGGATCGCAGCAGCCCTCGTAAACCAGCAACTGCCGATATTGCTGGAAGCAACCTGTCCGCCGGACTAATTTTCCGCCATGAAGATTCTGGTGCTCCAAGGACCCAATCTGAACCTGCTGGGCCTAGCCTCCCGGCAAAATGCGACGCGGCTGACGCTGGACAAGCTCAATCGGGCCACGCGCCGCCGGGCCCGTGAGTTGGAGGTGCAGCTTTCCATCCACCAGCTCCAGAGCCAGGCCAAGGCCTCACGGCTACTGCAGCGGCAACGTAATTCCGTGGCCGGCGTATTGCTGATCCCCGGTATCTGGGCCACCACCGGTCACCTGCTGCTCGAAACACTGCAGCTGGCCTCACTGCCCCTGGCGGTTTTTCACCTGGAGCCGGAACAGGGGCCCTGGCACTACCACGATAGTTCTATCTTTCGGGAAAACGCGCAGTTGGAGGAATACGGTAGCGCGCCGGGGGACTTATGCTCTCTGCTGAGCGATTTTGTGGACAGATTGAGGAAATAATCGCTTACCGTTGATCAGCCGGCCAAGCACCCACCCCTCCCGCCTGTAGGCGGGGTTCCCCTCCCTCATTGAGGGAGGGGCCTTCACGGCCTGTCCGGCGTAGCGAAGCGAAGACGGAAGTGAAGGGGGTGGGTAATGGCGGGCCAGGCACCCGCTCTGATCCGGGCACATAGGTAACAGTTTATTATCAGGACATGGGTAACACTGCATTAGGTTTTCGTCAGCCCCGCATTTGGCGGTGTCTGGGGTGAGGTAGCGGAATTATCTAATCCAGCCCGAAATGATTAACACTCTCCCTAAAATCCCTTGGCTTCATTCCAGCGCCATATCCTCCAGCCCCACCGCACCGGCCAGACGGCCTATTTGCCGGCCGCTGGCATCGAACCGTAACAGCTCCCCTTCGGCCGGACCCCAGGCCAGAAAACCAACCGCACCCGGGCCGGCCAGGGCCTGCAGGCGGGTGAGGCCTGCCACCGGCAATTCGATCAGTTTAACTTGCGGGGCACCCGGGCCACCGCTGATCCGGCCGAACAGCGGCGTATTATCCGCCCTGTGCCGGCCTATGAAGTAGCAGTCTCCGTTCTCCGCGTTCAGGCTGATATCATAGGCCGACACCTCCGCAGCGAACGTGGTTTGATTGCCGTCAGGGCTCAGATGGATGACGTCGCCCTGGCTGACCGTCCAGATTCCCCCGTTGAACGGGTCGGCTTCCAGGGCGCCCAGTCCGCCGGCTGGCGGATCGGCCTCCAGCGCCAATTGCCAGAGGGGGGGATTCGCGCTCAGCTCGGTGCGGTAAATCCGGTCCGGGCCCGAATATTGCCGCCAACCCAGCCACAGCCGGCCGCCGGTTTCATCCAGCGCCAGTTGGCTATATGGACCTAAATCCTCGGGCACTAGCAAGCCGCCCACTGTTGTCCCCTGCTGATCGACCACCACAATGGTATCGGGATTGAGCTGCAGGATGTAGGCCTGCTGCCCGTTGGAGGTCAGAGCCAGGTCCAGCGGCCAACCACCCGGAGAAATGATCTTCACCACCTGCAGGTCACGATTGACAACCTGCACCACCCGCCCCCAGTAATCCGCCACCCAGAAGTGGCTGCCGGCCGGTGCCGCGGCCAGGGCTACCGGGGAGTCGATATAGACCTGGCCGATCTGGTGCGATCCATCGTAGGTAACCCGTTTCACCGCGGAGTTGCTGTAATCGGCAATCCAGAAGTTGTGGGGTCCGGGAATAGCTGAATCCGGGGCCGAGATTGCGCTGACACCGGTTTGGGTGATGGCCTGGACGGCATAGTAATACTTCTGGTTGTAGTCCAGATTAAATTCCTGAAAATGGTTGACAGCGGGTGAGATGGGTGATCCGTATGCTGCCACCGTATCACCCGGAATCCACCGGTAGACCTGGTAACCTGCTAGGCTGTCCACTGCGAACGGCGTCCACTCTGCCCAGGCCGAATCCCGGTTGGTCACCACCCTTAACCCCACCGGCGCCCCGGCGGTGATCGGGTTGTTGGGATCAAGGGGATTGCTCCGCTCCCGTTCACTGCAATCAGTGACCATCAGCAAACCCAGGACGACGACTAGTGTGCCTCTCATGGCTGAATGATGAATGAAACGGACACCATGATCAGCCCGGCCTCGGCGGCCATATAACTCCAACCGGCCCGGCGGTCCAGCCGCCGGCTTTGGCGGTATAACCGGTCCAGATCGTCAACGTTGCCCGAGCGCCGGTAGGCAGTATAGGCTTTATCGGCTTCCTGCCGGTAATGATAGGACAGGGCGCTTCCCAACACCACCATCCCCAGCCCGGCCAGCCGTTGCCGCCGGACCCATTTCCGTACCGGCCGCTCCAGCGCGGTGAATTCCAGCCGCAAGGTATCGAATTGCACCCCAGCCGTCAGGCCGGCCACCGGCGGCGACCAAACCGGCAGTGGCAGCAGTAAGGCCTGAATATCGCCGGCGATGGCACTGTCCGCCTCCTGGGCCGCCAGCGGGGCCAAGGCCAGGATACCGGCCACCAGGCCTAAAACCGGCTTCACTGCCGGGCCCCCGGCTGCTCCGGGACCAGTGTGATGTACTGCAGCCATTTATGACGGCGCACCAGCAGCACTCCCGAGGATGTCAGGGCGGCCAGCTGGATCGGTCCCTCCACCTCGTGCCGCCAAAGCCGCTCGCCGGTGATCATGTCCAGGGCTATTACCACCCCCCGGGACAAGATCACCACCGCCACCGCCGGATTCGATCCCCGCGCCAGGACGGGCAATTTGACCAGACCTTCACCGGCGTATTCCCAGACAACGCCGCCATCACCGGGACGTAATCCGAGTACCGTGCCATCCGCAGTGGCGACTACAATGCGCCCTTCAGTGACCAGCGGCCGGCTGTAGATGGGAGCCCCCAGGTTCTTCTCGAATCGGGGTTGGCCGTTGCCGGGCTCTAAGGCGATCAGCCGGCCCTGCGAGTCTCCCACCACCAACAATCCGGGACCCTGGGCCTGGCCGGCCAGGGCCAGCACCGCCATGGCGTTAACCGCCAGGTCGCGGCGCCAGGCCGGGGCGCTGGTATGATCTTCGTGGCCGGCGGCTACTGCGACCTCTCCCAGGTCGAACGAGTACAAGCTGCCCCGATCATTTAACACGAATAGGTTATCCTCCCACCGCCGTACCCCCTGATACACCCGGCCGGGTAGTTTCCGTTGCCAGCGCAGAGTGCCGTCAGCCAGATTGAAGGCGGTTACTTCGCCCCCGGTGCCAGCAGCCAGCAGCAGGCCGCTGTATATCGCTGGCGGTCCGTTGATAACCGGCCCTTTGCGCTTCCACAGTTTTTTCCCCCGCAAAAAGTCATAACCCCAGACTTCCTGGGCCTGGGCGCTGGCAAAATAAAGGCTGCCGGTGCTATCGGCCACCGCCAGGGAAGTGATGGCTTTTCTGGCAACTTGCCACAGGCCGCTTTTCCGTTTACCGGTTTCCAGGTCGAGACGGTAGAGTTGCCCGCGATGGCTGGCCACAAGCAGGGCTTTCTCATTGAGCGGCCTGAGGTGTGTGACCGGTGTAGCCAATTTTATTTCCCAGGCTATCTCAGGCCGAACGTTCCGCCTGGGGAAAGGAACATCAACGGTCGCCTCTAAAGGCGCGAAGCGCGGCCGCATTGTGCAAGCCAGGCCCAGGAACCAGAGACCCACCAGCACCCATTTAGCGGCTGAATGGAGACGGCCAGTCACCATATTAGAAATCCCAGCCGAAGAAGAATTGGGTGAACACCCGGCTGTCCACCGAGTGGAAATCGGTGCGGCGCCCGAAGTCGATCCGCAAAGGTAAGGCCCCCAGGAACAGAGCGCGTAAACCGAAACCGTAGCTACCCACCAGGCCGGGGAATTCATCCTCCCAGGCGTTGCCGATATCAAAGAAGAGTGCCGCCCGGATCGGCGCCAGTCCCACGCCCCCGGATTTTAAATTGAGCACCAGGCTGCGGGCGAACGGAAAGCGCAGCTCCTGGTTGAGCAGGATATATTTACGCCCGAAGATCTGGTTGAACCGGTACCCCCGCATACCCCAACTGCCGCCGATGTAAAACCGGCGGATGTCCGATCCATCGGTGTACCAGGCCATGGTCCGTTGGGCGAAGGTAAGGTTGGGGTTGAAGCGATAATAAAAACGGTTATCCAGCAGCAGGGCGAAACTGTACACTCGCGAGCTGGAAAGGTTGAAAGTCTGTCCAGCCATAATGCGTGCCCGCCAGCCGTCCAGCGGCCCGGTCGCGTACCATAGGGAATTGTCATGGACCAGCGAAATATAGTTGGAGAGCAGGTAAGCTTCGCGAGGCTCGCCAAAGCCGAAAAATGATTTATCGGACTGCCACAGGGTGGCGCTGAGTTCCACCCGCTGAAAGACGTTCAGCGGGTAGTTCATGGCTACCCGGGTGCCCAACGTTTTCTCGAAGTAAAACCCGTCCTCGTATGGATCATAATACTCGTTGGCAAATCGGAAGAAGCCATAGGAATAGTTTACCCGACCGGTGAGGTCCACCGACGTGACGGCCAGATTGAGATGACTGGCCAGGTCGGCGCTGGTCTGGGCGGTGTTGGCCACCAGGAAGTGATAATAGCGGTTACCCAGCATGTCCGAGATACCCACCTGGGCGCCACCCAATAGGCCGAAGGTGGGATCATAGGCCATGGCTGTCTGGGCCAGATCCAGACTGTATTTCAGGCGATAGGGCTGGACATCGGTGCCGCTCCTGCCGGAGAAGGCGGGCGGCCGCCAGGCGGATTTCCCGGCAGCTGGGGCAGCTGGGACCTCGGTGACCGGGCTGTTGGAATCCGCCGCCGCCAGGTGCAGCTGAAAACTGTAAGCGGCGAAGGCGGTTAACAGCAGGCTGTCTCCGGGCAGGGTCACAAAATCGACTACCCCGGTATGGAAATCGGTGACCGGTTGAATCCGCACCGGGGGCCAGGGCTGTTTCCCGCCGCCGCCCAGCTCCAACCGCCAGATGTTGGGTGTGCCGGAGCGATCGGAAACGAAGTGAATGCGGCTGGAGTCCGTGCTTGACCAGCGCGGCCGGCGGTCCTGGTGGGGCCCGAGGGTCAGCACATGCAATCGCCGGTCGGAAAGGCGCAGGATAAACAGGTTGGAGCCACTGTCCAGTTCCGGCCGGCCACGGTCGCTGCTGAATACCACCGCCTGACCATCCGGACTGAAACAGGGATCCCGGTCCAGGTAGATATCGGCGGTCAGTCGAAGAACTTCCTCTTTTCCCACCTCCCATAAGTAAAGGTCGGTCCCGCCGCTTTGATCCTGGGCCGAGAACACCAGTCTGCGGCCGTCCGGGGACCAGCTGGGTGAGCGGATGGTGGTCAGATCAGGGTGGCTGAACTCGCCCGCCGGCTCCAGGGTCTCTAGGTCCACCAACCGGATACGGTCCCGGTCAAAAGATTTGGCCACCAGGGCCAGGATGCCATCGCGGCTGATGCCCAGGCTGCTCCGAAGTACGTGCAGCGATTCTAAATCGGGACTGCGCTCTCCCCGCAGGACCAATTCCTCCCCGGGTGCGCCCAGCTGCCGGCGGTAAACACTGGTATAGCCGTCCCGGGTGGACAGATACACCAGGTGAGTCCGGCCGGACGAATCCCGGTAGAGCGAAGGACTGACATTTGTCCCTCTGCTGGTCAAAGCCTCGGAGTCCACAGCGGGCAACGATTGGCGGGAGAGTGGTTCCCCGACGGCCTGCTTGAGCGCCAGCCGCCAGTCCCGGGAAATATCCTTAAGTTCTTCCCCGGTGACCGCCTCGATCAGCTCCTCGAAAGTGTCATAATGGTAAAACTCCTCCATTATGCGCCGCAGCTGGTCGCTGCCGTAAGTATCCTCCAGGTAGCGCACGAAGGATTGACCCTCTTTGTAAAGCAGGAAACCATGACCGCCCAAGGTGAGCTGCTCCAGTGGGAACAGGTGGTCATGCAGCAGGGCGTCCCGGATCACCATTTCGGCCTGGGAGTCCCACCCATCGGCCCACCAGTCGGCCAGGCCTTCAGTGAACCACAGGGGCGGGCTGCGCTGGTCCCAGACACCGGCATCCCGGCCGCCAGCATTGATCTTGGAGTGCATGAAGACATGGACAAGCTCATGCCGCACTGTCCGGCGGAAATCGGATAGTGAGCCGTTGTTGGGCAGCACCACCCGGCCTTTGATAAATTCGAAAAAACCGGCCACCCCTTCCGGGACCAGGTAGGGGGTAGTGTTGGTCTGCTGGAAATGGAGGTCGTTGCTGTAGATCACCAACGGCACCCGGCGGGCCAGGGTATGATTGAACTTCTGTTCATATTCCCCGAAGGCCTCCTCGGCCCAATAGGCTGCCGCTCGAGCCAGCACCTCCTCCTCCGGGTAGTAGAAAAGTTGGAAATGGGGAGTGCGTAATACCTGCCAGTCGAAGTGGCGGTACTGGACCTTGTTGCGGCCGAAATAGAATTGGGCCTGGACGGCGGCGGCTCCCACCAGGAGTAGGAATAGCAAACGGAGGACTGGTGCCCAGCCGGTTAGGGGCCCGGCACTGCGGGCCGGTTGTTTAGTCAGGGTGATACGCTCTTTGATGATCATGGCAAATATTTTTTGCCCGGCAACTCGGTTCCGGGTGTTCGGGACCGCCATACCTGGCAGCGGCAAGGTAGAAACATTAATTCGTAAAATCCAGTGCCGGTTGGTCCGGCGTTAAAAAACCACCTGCAATATTAGGACGCCTCGAAAACGGTCGGCACTACTCGCGCGATTCAACCGCCGGTCCCGGATCATTGCTTGTTGTACCTACCTGCCGGCGATAATTTAAGTGCGCTGACATAACTTGTTGATAGCTCACACTATAACATGGTCCAGGATGGATTAAAAACATGCCGGGATGGGAAAAATGGCTCTGGGGAGGATTAGGCTGGGCTCTGGGAGGACCCATCGGTGGGATCCTGGGGTTCGCCCTGGGTTCCATGGCCGAGCGCCCTTCCGCCCCGGCGGCTGCCAACCAAACCGAGTATCCCCGCACCCGGCCCGGGGATTTCGGGGTATCATTGATGGTGCTCCTGGCGGCGGTCATGCGCGCCGATGAGCGCCTGCTCAAATCAGAGCTCACTTACGTAAAGCAGTTTTTCGTACAGACTTTCGGGGAGAATTTCGCCCGGGAGCGGATGATTCTGTTCCGGGATATCCTGGAGCAGGACTATCCCTTAAGGGACGTCTGCCGGCAGATCAAGCGGAATATGGACCATCCCTCACGGCTGGAAATGATCCATCTGCTTTTCGGGCTGGCCCAGGCCGACGGACAGATCGATGACACCGAAATCACGGTTATCGGCCGGATTGCGGGCTACCTGGGTATTTCAACCGCCGACCTGAACTCGATTCAGGCCATGTTCGTCCAGGATAGCCAGAGCGCCTACCGCATCCTGGAGGTAGACCCCCAGGCCGATGGGGAGACGATCAAGAAGGCCTATCGCCGGATGGCTAACAGATATCACCCCGACAAGGTCAACCACCTGGGCCCGGAGTTTCTGACCGTGGCTGAGGAAAAATTCAAGGCCATCAACCAGGCCTATCAGAAGATTCGAGCGGAGCGCGGCATTTAAAACCTGTAAGCGAAGGGAAACTGCTATGAAGAATATCCTGGGATGGCTGACAATGGTGCTTTTAGTGGCCTGCATGTCGCCGGAGCGGGCCGAACGCAACCTGGTGAAGGCCATGCTGGCGCTGGACCGGACCTTCATACCGGCCTGGACGCTGACCGGGCCAGAAAACGAAGACGACCCGGCCCCGGCTATGCAAACACTGCTGAAGGAATGGGCTTTCTTCAAGGCGCGGTTTTACTATTATGAGCGCCAGGATACCTCCTGGCAGGCCGCATTCGACCGGATTGATGCTGTCCTGCACCAGGCTGAGGAGAGCGATGCCGGCGGCAACCGAACCGCGGCGCACGCCGCCCTGGAGGAGGTTCGGAGCACTTTCGTGGCCCTCAGGGACAGCAACGGGATTGAGTATTTCCTGGATGGTCTCATTGCTTTCCAGGGACCGATGGAGACAATTGTCAACCTCGTTCGAGGCCGGACCGCCCGCAACCTGACCAGCAGCCAGGTCAACGCTATCCGGGGCCTGTTCCCCGAGGCCCGAGCTCAATGGAACAGTGTTCGCAGTTGGCCGTTCGATCCCTCATTGCACAATTTCGATGAAGAGCAAGGCGCTCGACTAAGGGAACAGATCGCCCTGGAGAATAATGCCCTGGACATCCTTGAGCAGGCCCTGGGTAGCGGCAGCCGCAACTCCATCATTGTGGCGGCGCAGGGCATTGAGCCGGAATTCCACCAGCTCTACCGGTTGTTCGGTGATTCCCCGCCACCGGCCCGGGTGGATGTCACACCGCAGGAGGAGAGCCCCTGACCGACTGACCGGGTTGACTGCCATGCAAGACCGGCTGCCCCATATCAGCATCCGGATCGAGATTCCTCAGGGGGAATTTTTGCGCCGCTTCCGGGAGGTGGCGTTGCAGTCGGGGGAATACCTCGTCGAATCCGTCACCGCCCCGGCCGAGGAGTTGCAGTTAGCGCCTCTGTTGGTCACCGGGCATAAAGGGCTGGCGGGACAACTTCGCGCCGACCCGGAGGACGCCCAGCGTGTGACGGTAAATATCACAGCCGAGCGCTGGGACCCCGATCCCCCCACCTACCAGTCCTACGTGGACGCCGCCCACGATATCTTCTCACCGCTACTACACAGCTATAACCAGGCCTACGGCACCACCCGGCGACTCAACATTCCCAGCCAGCCGCACACCGAACCGCAGCTGCCGGAAATTGCCCGGGAAGTGTTCGCAGCCTTCGTTTCGGCCGCCGACAAACGCGGCCTCAAGCGCAAGGACTGGGTCCGACTGTTCGATTTCGTCTGGCACTGCACCACCTACAACGTGGAGGTGGCCGAGCGCGACCTGGTGCGGCTGCTACGCCTGAACGGTTTCGAGGAGGATCATGCCCGGGACGTGGCCTATATATTCGCCGAAGGCCGGCGGATATTGCTGCGCAAGTGGCGCGGCGATGAGGCTTTGGGGGAAGGGGGCGATTGAAATGATAAATGATAAATGATAAATGATAAATGATAAATGATAAATGATAAATGAAAAGTGAAAAATGAAGCCTCGGCCGCATATGAAAACAATCCAATGATAATGTCATGAAACGCATCATCGCCGCCATCGTCCTCACCTTGGTCATCATCTACCTGGTGCCCTTCGTGGTCTATAGCCTGTTCTCCGCCGCCGGTTTGATCGCCGTGCCCGAAGGCCCGCCCGGCATCTTCCTGCTGTCGGTCCTGGTGGATAAGATCGGCGTGGCGGTGGCCTTCGTCCTGATCTATCACCTGGCCCGGCGGGGTTTCGCCGGCCGCTGGCTGCTGTACGCCTTCATCTGGTGGCTCATGTTTGTCTTCGGCGAGCTGGGCCAGGCCCCCGGTCCCCACTATACCTGGATGGAAGCCTTGGCGGGGATCATCTCCGAGGCGATTTACTTCCCCCTGGCGGGGCGGGGAGTATGGAGATTACTGAAGACGAATAATTAACAATTTGTTTGGAAAGGAAGGATAGGTGAAAGAAGAATTGCAAAAGAGACTAATAAAACAGTTGGACGACGTGATTAGAAAATATGAGCACTTGAGATCAAAAGCAGAGTATGATGATTTGTCAGGTGGCACGACCGTAGTTGAGTTAATTGAACTACGTACTCTCGCCAAAACAGCCATAGAAAGAGTGGGTGGTCAGGGCTCAGAGTATTATAACTCTGCAGTATCGGTAGCGGGATCAGAGGCAGCATATGGGAGACAAATAAACAGGCTGGTAGGAATAATTTTAGCATTAAAAAGTGACATTGAGGCCGGCTACCTTAGCACAATTGAAGAATTACTTCATGGCGAACTCTTTGTTGATTTCCTTGAAATGGCAAGCTATTTATTAGATGAAGGTTATAAAGATGCCTCTGCCGTTATTGCGGGAAGCACTCTAGAAGCACATCTTCGTCAGATATGCAATAAGCGCGGTATCGATACAGAGCCAGGAGGTAAGCCGAAAAAGGCAGATCGCATCAACTCAGAACTGGCCAAAGCATCGGCTTACTCTAAATTAGTTCAGAAAAATATTACCGCTTGGCTCGACCTTAGGAACAAAGCAGCGCATGGGAAATACGACGAGTATGTTAAAGAAGAAGTTTCGCTCATGATAGCAGGTGTCAGGGACTTTCTAACAAGGTACCCAGCATAGAACCTGGAGGAGACACATGGATTGGTTGACGTTCCTATCAAGTATCTTTGATTCACTTGCATGGCCGATAGTTGTGCTTCTCGCTGTGTTGATGTTGAGAAGACCTTTATCTAATCTTATCCCTTTCTTAAGAAAACTAAAATGGAAAGACTTTGAGGCTGAGTTTGGGAGAGAAGTGTCAATGCTTGGGGATTCGATTAGAAGAGAAATTCAGGTGCCAGCTCCATCTCCATCTGGCGTAGAAGACCCTCTTGGAATACTTTCAACTGCAGTTGCTGAATACTCTAGGCTGGCTGAACTATCACCTAGGTCAGTTGTACTAGAATCTTGGCGTCAGGTGGAATCTGCGGCTCGCAACATCGCAAGCCAACATGATATGCCAGCAGAGAAAATAGAGTCATTGCCTCCGGCTGCCTTAGGTCGATTTCTCGCTCAGGCTGGCATAATAGATAACAAACAATTAGATTTCTTCAATCATCTTAGAGGCCTTAGAAATAAGGCGGCTCATGCAGAGGAGTTTGCATTTTCGAAAGAAGATGCACTGGAGTATACAGATGTATCGAAGATGCTAGCTGAGTACATTCTTCGTGTTGGATCTTAAATATTCATCGATAATAGGGCAGGCGAAATATCCCTTGCCCCCAGCCTCTTCCCTGCCTATCCTATGGCTCGTCGTAGCGCTGGGTTACTAGGTCTCCGCACACTGATGAACCACTATATCGGTCTACCCCGGCTGGCAGTCACCGGCCGGCTGCTGCTGGCCACCGGCGAACACTGGCTGGTGGAAGTGGTCCGCCCTGTCCACACTGATCCCATAGATCCCACCTTCCGCTGGCAGCTGGAGGGCGAACCGGTCCATACCGCCACCCTTGTCCGGCCCTTGGGGGATGACCTGGCCCGCCGGGAAATCGAACTTGAAGTCTTCGGTCCCATCGTAGACGACAGCTGGCTACCCGTGCTGAACTGAATACGCACCCCGCCGCTGGCATCAGCGCTACACTATTGTAAATTCCAACGTGATGGCCCCGCCTCCCGAAACCGTTTTCTACGGCCCCCCCGGCCTGCCCCGGCCCGGTGAATACCCCTTCACCAGTGGCATATACCCCGAGATGTACCGCCGCCGCCTATGGACCATGCGCCAGTACGCCGGCTTCGGCTCGGCCGAAGACACCAATCGCCGCTTCCGCTACCTGCTGGACCAGGGTATGACCGGCCTGTCGGTGGCCTTCGACCTGCCCACCCAGATGGGTTACGACTCGGACCACCGGCTAGCCCGGGGCGAGGTGGGCCGTACCGGAGTGGCGGTATCCACCTTGGCCGATATGGAGGTGCTGCTCAAGGACATACCGCTGGAGCGGGTGTCCACCTCCATGACCATCAACGCCACGGCGGCTATTTTGCTGGCCATGTACGTGGTGGTGGCCGAGGGCCAGGGGAACACGTCCGGGCAGCTACAGGGCACCGTCCAGAACGATATCCTCAAGGAGTATATTGCGCGGGGGACCTATATCTACCCGCCCCTGCCGTCCCTGCGCCTGGTGACCGACCTGTTCACCTGGTGCGGCCGGGAAGCCCCCCAGTGGAACACCATTTCCATCAGCGGCTACCACATCCGCGAGGCCGGGTCCACCGCCGCCCAGGAGCTGGCCTTCACCTTCGCTGACGGCATCGCTTACGTGGAGGCGGCCATAGCGGCCGGCCTGTCAGTGGACGATTTCGGCCGCCGGTTGAGCTTCTTTTTCAACGTTGGGCAGCACTTTTTCGAGGAAGCCGCCAAGTTCCGGGCGGCCCGCCGGCTGTGGGCCCGGTTGATGAAAGAGCGCTTCGGCGCCACCGATCCCAAGGCCCAACAGTGCCGCTTTCACACCCAGACCGCCGGCTCGTCACTCACCGCCCAGCAGATGGACAATAACGTGGTGCGCACCACCTTGGAGGCGCTGGCGGCCGTGCTGGGCGGCACCCAATCGCTGCACACCAACAGTCGCGACGAGGCGTTGGCGTTGCCCTCCGAGGAATCGGTGCGGTTGGCCCTGCGCACCCAGCAGGTCATCGCCTTTGAGAGCGGCATCCCCGCCGTGGCCGATCCGTTGGCGGGTAGCTATTACGTGGAGGCCCTCACCGATCGCCTGGAGCAGGAAGCCCAAGCCCTCATCAGCGAAATTGACGGTTTGGGGGGCGCGGTGGCGGCCATTGAGACCGGCTTCCAGCAGGAGCAGATCGCCCAGGCCGCTTTCGAGCGCCAGCAGGCGGTGGAATCGGGCCAGCAGGTGATCGTGGGGGTTAACCGCTTCGAGCAGGAGGAAGACACCGCTAGCAGTCTGCAAACCGTTGACCCACAGGTGGAGCAGACCCAGCTGGAGCGGCTGGCCCGGGTGAAGGCTGAGCGGGACTCGGACGCGGTTGGGCGCAACCTGGCCGCCCTGACTGAAATCGCCCGGGGCGAAGACAATCTGCTGCCGCCGATCATCGACTGTGTCCGGGGTTACGCCACGTTGGGGGAGATCTCCGGGGCATTAAAAGCAGTATTCGGCGAGTACCGGCCGCACTGATCGGGCATGTTGGACCTGGAGCGCATAGCCGAACTGCTCACCACCCGGGAACTGGGCCGGAACATCTCCTACTACCCCTTCACCGAGTCCACTAACGATGATTTGTGGGAGCTGTTGGAGCAGGGACTGGCCGAACAAGGCCACGTGGTTGTGACCGACGACCAGCGCTACGGCCGGGGACGAAAGGGCCGCCGCTGGTATTCTTCGCCGCATAAGAGCCTGCTCTTCTCGCTGCTGTTGCTTCCCGAAATCCGGTTGACCCAGCTGGGGCTGATTTCCCTGGCGGCCGGGCTGGCGGTGATGGATGGCTTGCAAGCGGCAGGGGTGCCGGCTGGGTTGAAGTGGCCCAACGATGTGATGGTTTCCGGGCACAAGGTGGGCGGCATACTGATCGAGAGCCGGCATGCCGATGAAGGCCCGATTATTGTGATCGGCATCGGGGTGAACGTTAACGAGACCCGGGAAGATTTCCCCGCCGAGCTGCGCCCCGACGTGACCTCGGTTCTAATTGAAACGGGTGAGGCCGTGGAGCGGGAGCTGGTCCTGGCCCGGATTCTGGAACGTCTGGAGGAGATCCTCTCCGGCGACCTGGCGGCGGTACCCCAGCTCTGGATGGAGCGTTGTGGGCACATGGGGTGCAAGGTGACGTTCATCCACCAGGGTGAACAGTTGGTGGGGGAGTTTATCGGAGTGGACGAGGACGGTCACGGCCTCGCAGAACGGAACGGACAGACTTACGTCGTGACGGCTGGTGAACTGGACTGCTCGCAGACTTGACAGCCCCGCGGGGAGCACGGAAGGAAACTCATGCTGCTGACGATTGACATCGGTAATTCCAACACGGTATTGGCCCTTTTCGAAGGCGATGAGCTGCTGGAAAGCTGGCGCTTGCATACCAATCAGACCCATACCATGGACGATTGGTGGATCGCGGTGAAGTTACTGGCGGACGACGCCCGGGTCGACATTGCCGGCCTGGACAGCGTGGTGATCGGATCGGTGGCGCCGGTGGTGGGCCGGGCCATGGGGCAGATGATCGAGCGTTACCTGGGCCTCCAGCCGTTGTGGGTCAACGCCCGCCTGCCCCTGAACGTAGGGCTGGAAGTAAAGGACCCCGACTCGGTGGGCGCCGACCGGCTGTGCAACGTGGTGGCCGCCCGGCACCTGTACGGCACACCCGGCGTGGCCGTTGACCTGGGCACCGCCACCACCTTCGATATCATCGATGAGCGGGGCTATTTCCTGGGCGGCGTCATTGCCCCCGGTATCGAAACCGGCGCCCGGCACCTGTTCACCGGGGCCGCCCTGCTCGCAGCGGTGGAACTCAAGGCCCCCGAGACCGTCATCGGCCGGGACACCGAGACTAACCTCCAGGCGGGCATCGTCTACGGCGCAGCGGACCTGATCGACGGGATGTTGACCCGCATCCAGGCTGAGACCGGCTGGGAGCAGATGACCAATGTGATCACCGGCGGCCTGGGGGGGCTGATTGTTGGGGAGCTGCGCACAACCATCACCTACGATCCCAACCTCACTATCCAGGGGCTGCGGCTAATACATGAGTTGTGCAGCTGAGCCGCTGGGGCTCGACGATTAGCCTCCAACAGAAAAGGCCCGGTTGCCCGGGCCTTAATTAACTTACGGTCAGGTAACTGCTACATTTCCATTTTGGCTTTTTCGTGCTCTCCCCCGGCCTGGCAGCAGGCGGGCAGCTTGGCATAACCCATCGGATTGGCCGGCCTGTCATTGGCGTCATAGCCCAACCCCGAGATCCTCGTCTCGATGGCGGCCAGACTGGTCTTACCGCTAATAAAAGTAACCTGGGCCAGGTGGTTTTCAATATCTACATTGATCCCCTTGACCCCATCCATTTCAGCTACCGCAGTCTGGATCCGGTTAGCGCATAATTCACAAACCGCGGTGTTGAGAGAGACCTCGGCCGTCTCGGCTTTGGTTTGACCGCAACCCCAGGCCAGCAGCCCGGCCAGTGCGGTTAGTCCTATTATTCTTGCAGCTTTTAGTTCCATTACTATTCCCCCCTGTTTGGCTTTGTTGACGGCCGCCGGTTTCAGTTGAAAGCCGACAGTCCGGTTAAATCTTCCCCTACAATTAGAGTATGCATCTCGTGAGTACCTTCGTAGGTGAGTACACTTTCCAAGTTCATGAGGTGGCGCATTACGGGATACTCGTCGATAATGCCGTTGGCCCCCAGAAGTTCCCGCGCCAACCGGGCACATTCGCGGGCCATCCAGACGTTATTGCGTTTGGCCAACGCCACTTGCTGATAGCGCAGCCGACCCTGCTCTTTGAGCCGGCCCAACTGTACGGCCAGTAGCTGCGCCTTGGTTATCTCGGTCACCATCCAGACCAGCTTCCGTTGGCTGAGCTGGAAGGCGGCGATCGGCTTGTCGAATTGGATCCTTTCTCCGGCGTACCGGAGAGCGGCTTCGTAACAGGCCATAGCGGCTCCAATAACTCCCCAAGCGATGCTGTACCGGGCCTGGGTCAGGCATTTCAGGGGGGCGGAAAGGCCCTGGGCGTCGGGCAGCCGGTTGCCCTCCGGCACCGGCACCTCATCCAGCACCAGTTCCGAGGTGATCGAGGCCCGCAGAGAAAACTTGCCTTCCATTTTAGGGGCCGAGAACCCCTTGAAACCACGTTCCACGATGAAACCCTGAACTTCCCCCTGCTCGTCCCGGGCCCAGACAATGGCCAGGTCGGCGATAGTGCCGTTGGTGATCCACATCTTGGCGCCGCTCAACACCCAGCCGTCGGTGGTCCGGCTGGCCCGGGTACGCATGGCTCCCGGGTTCGACCCCACGTCAGGTTCGGTCAGTCCAAAGCAACCGATGGCCTTCCCGGACGCCATGGCCGGTAGCCACCGCCGTTTCTGCTCATCGCTGCCGAAGGCCCAAAGGGGGTACATCGCCAGGGAAGTTTGCACCGACACAAATGATCGCAGCGCCGAATCACCCCGTTCCAATTCCTGGTTGAGCAGGCCATAAGCCACCGCCCCCAGACCGGCGCCGCCATATTCCTCCGGGTACACCGAGCCCAAATACCCCAGCGCTCCCAGCCGCGGTACTAATTCTTCGGGGAAAGTCTCCTCGCGATGATGCTTGGTAATGACCGGTAGCACCTCGGCCTCGACAAAGTCCCGGGCGGTGTGCTGAACCAGGATTTCCTCCTCGGACAGCAGGCTGGAAATCAGGGCATAGTCCAGGCCCCGCAAAACAGTATCCATGAATAGAATGCCTCTCTAATAGATATTTTCCGGTTCGGCCACCTGAAGGAATATGAATTTAACCCACCTTATCCTGCGGCGATGATGAAAATTAAACCCGGCCCAAAAATAGAATTGCCAATACCCCAGGAAAAGGCTAATATTGGATAAATATATCTGATTATCATGCTTTATTCCAAATCAGCTGAATACGCTATACAGGCCATGATCTACCTCGCCGAGCACGAGGATCGCGGCCTGGCCATGGTCAGTTCCATCGCCGAGGCCTATGATATCCCCAAGCATTTCCTGGCTAAGCTCGTGCAGACCCTGACCCGCCATCACCTCGTCAAAAGCTACCGCGGGCGCAACGGTGGTATCAAGCTGGCCCGGCCGTCCGACAAGATCACCATGGACCAGGTGGTCAGGGCCATCGAGGGGCCACCCCCCGAGCAGGAAATGTGCGTGATCGGACTGGATGTCTGCTCGGACGACGTTGCCTGCCCACTACACAACCAGTGGCAGCATATCAAGGATCTGGTGCAAGAAACTCTGCACCATAAGACCCTGGCCGAGCTTGCCGAGGGCGTACGCCGCAAGAGGCTCGAACTGGCCCAGATGATCGGACCTGAGCACCTAGAGGCACTCAAGTCGGAGCGCTAGACCTTTACCGCGCGAGCGGCCCCAACCCGCTTTTGTAACCACATTTCCGGCCCTGAGGGCCTAAAAGGGTGGGAACAGTAGAAGGCAATAATATTATAAAAGGGTAGACATGTCCTTTTTCCCGTGTTAAATTTACTGTGCACTTGGTTTTTTGAAAATTGAGCCGGATCCAGATAAGGTGTGGAATAGGCGACTAGGCTATTTTCCTCCTTCTTCTCCTCCTCTCTCATCAGGGGATTTACTCCCCGATCCTTCGTGGTGGTTAAATAGATGGACGGATTCCCAAGCCGTCCGAGCTATAGTCCTTAAACCGCCCTCGCTGGATACCGGCTCAAATTTTCAGGTCCCCACGACCTGCTATAACTGTTCCGCCGGGCATGGTCTTGGACATCTCCTCAAAGCTAAATTGCTCTATTTTTATAGGAGACTGTGTCCGGCTTTTTTTTTACCGTTCCGCCTCTCTGTATATCCCGGTTTTAATCATCTAAGACGTGAGCACCGCTCGCTGTTGTCACCAGTCACCGAGTGAGCTGCTGGACCATTACGTTTCAAGTTGGACAGGTATTTCCGTCGCCGGCCGGAGGCCGGCATACCGGTCGGTCAAGCAGCCCTAATCGTTGAGGTTGAAGGCCTGCCGGTAGACCGGATCCCGGCGATACGCCCGGTCCAGCACTTCACTCAGGTGGCAGACCTCCATAGGTATCCCCGCCGCTTGCAACCCAGCCTGGAGTTGCATCTGGCAGCCGGGATTGGTAGTCACCAGCCTCGTCGCTTTCAACCGGCGCAGTTGCTCGACCTTGAGCGCCAGCACCATCCGCGACATTTGACCTTGAACCAGGCTGTAAAGCCCGGCGCCGCCACAGCATTGTTCGGCTTCCGGCAAGGTTTCCATCGCTTCGCAGGCCAAGTCCAACAGCTGCCGCGGGGCCGCCTCCACCCCCTGGGCATGGTACAGATGGCAAGCCGCATCGTAGGTGGTAATCTCCGGCAGTTTATAACGCGGCGGCTCCAGCAGGTGTTCAGCCAGGAATACACTCAGGTCCACTACCGGTGGTCCCTGGCCATTGGACCGCAGATTGTCACCCAGCTGCGCCCCACACCCGGCGGCGTTCACTATCAGTGCCTGGGCTTCGACGCCGGCCAGGGCACTCCGGTTCCGCTGTAGCATTTCCTCGGCCTCCCCCAGCAGTCCGGCGTGGGCATGCAGGGCGCCGCAACAGCCCTGCCCGGTGGGGATGACCACCTGGTAGCCGTTCCAACGCAGCAGGCGTACGGTGGCCGCGTGCACCGGCTGGTACCAGCGCTCCATGACGCAACCGGTGAACAGGGCTACCCGGCCCTGGCGCACCCCCGCTGGGTGGGCAGCCGGCAGTACCTGTTCCGCAGGGCGTGTGAAGGCCGGCCCCCTCAGGCGCGGCAGGCCTCGCAATAGCATGCGAATAGCCTGCGGTAGCAGCGGGAACCGGATCAGCAGCCGGTCCAATCGGATAGCCTGGAGCAGTCGCAACAGGGCAGTGAAAATTCGCAACAGTCCCGGCACGGTCACCGCCGCCAGCGCCCCGCGAATCCAGGCGGGTGGCCGCCGGGTGGCCCGGGTTTGCTCCAGCAGGTGGCCGTAGCGCACCCCTCCCGGACAGGCGGTCTGGCAGCCCAGGCAGCCCAGGCATAGATCCAGGTGGGCAAACGCCGGCGAGTGAGGCACTTCCTCCAGGTCCAGCGCCCGCATCAGGACCAGCCGGCCCCGGGGGGAATCGGCTTCGGCGCCGGTGACCTGGTAGGTGGGGCAGGCCGACAAGCACAGCCCACAGTGAACACATTCCTGCAACCGGCGGTAGTCGTCGCCGTCCAAGTAGGAATGGCCGGTTACCATAATTCCTCCGGCCAGGGACCGAAAATGTTGTCTGGATCGAGTATTTTCTTCACGCGCCCGAAAACCGCCGCCACCCGGTCCCGGATACCGATCCCGTTGAGAATACGGGCGCCGACCAGCGTCAGGGGACGAACCGATCCGCCCCAGGCCCGCGTGGACAGCAACGCCTCTTTAAGGCTCTTCTGGGCTGCCTGATCCGCCGTCAGGTCCAGGACTACCGCTCCCGCCGAGGGATAGCATTTCAAATCCACCGCAGTTACTGCCAGGGCCGCCAACAGGTTCGCTAACTGAGAGGGCAGCACCCGCAATAAAACATTGGGATCGGAGGAATTGCGGGCGTTTTCGTCAGGCGGACGCTTCGCCGAACTGATCTCTACCTGGGTACCGTCCCTAGTCGCCCGTGCCCAGCCGGCGACCCGCTTTTTCGAGGCCCGCGTGAAACCGTGCAGCTCCCATCGTTCACCATACCGGTCAATCAGCAAACCCTCCCAGGGCAGGCCGCGCTCGGTGGAATACTCGCCCGGGCGGGAATCGGCCCACAGCTCCAGTAAGGGGGCCGGTACAGTCGCGCCACAGGTAATGACGGTCAACTCAGCAGGTTGGGGCAAAAGCCTGAGCGAGACCTCCAGCACCGGTCCCAGGCAGTGCCGGGCGCCGATGTAGAGCGGGGCCAACCGGTACCCGGCCACATTTTTCACCACCCGGGCGCCTGAAAATACCTGCCGGCCCTGATCGTCCAGGGCGGTGATACTCATAACCCAGTCCCGAGCCAGGCCGTGGTGGTGGCTAAGCCAACTCAGGGACGCATCCCGGGCCAGCAGCTCCGCCAACGGTGCATCCGGCATTGTCGAGTCCAGTGGCAACCAGAGGTTTTCGGCGCGGGCAATCTCCTGGACCTGCCGCAGGGACAAACCAGTCTCCACGGTCAGCAGCATATCCGGCGGGTTGAACGTCGCCACCTCCTTTAGCTGCGATAAGTCCCAGTGATAGTCGGCCGCCGGGGCGCCGATACTCCAGCGCTCGGCCCGGGCCTGTTGGATGAGCTCGGCTGCTGCGGCCCGGTTGGCGGGAGTCTGGAGGTTGCTGGCCGTTCCGGTCATATCCAGGTCCCTGGTGGTACGGGCATCGGCCGGCGAACTTCCCCGCAGGTCGCGCCCAGGGGAAATATTTTGCCCGGGTTCAGCAGGTTGCGCTGATTGAAGCCCGCCCGCAGGCGCTGCATATGCCCCAGGTCGCTAGCCTCATACATGCTTTCCATCAACTCCCGCTTTTCGATGCCGATGCCGTGTTCGCCGGTCAGTGAGCCACCCATTTCCAGGCAGGCCAGCAGTATTTCCCGTGAGCAGTCCACCGCCCGTTCCGGATCGCCGGCCGCATCAGGGTCGAACAGGATCAGGGGGTGGATGTTGCCGTCCCCGGCGTGGCAGACGTTGGCTACCCGCAGCCCATAACGCTCGCCACTGCGGTAGACTGCCCTTAAAATGTCGGTCAGCCGCGAACGGGGCACCACACCGTCGTTGGTATAATAGCCCGGTGAGATCTTTCCCATGGTACCGACGGCGTGCTTGCGGCCCAGCCACAACCGCTGTCTCTCGGTCTCGTCCGCTGCCAGGCGGAAATCGACGGCCCCCTGCCGGCGGCAGATTCGATCGATGGTTTCGGTATGGCCGGCTATTTCGTCCGGATCGCCGTCCAGTTCGATCAGTAGGATCGCCGCGGCGTCGGTTGGAAAGCCGACTTTAAGATGGGCCTCCACCGCTTGGATACACAACTTGTCGATCAGCTCCAGGGCGGACGGCAGCACCCCGGCCCCCAGGATCGCCGATACCGAGTCGGTGGCGGCTCCCACAGTGTCATAGGTTGCCAGCATGGTGGTCGTGGAGGGGGCCAGCGGTATCAGCCGGACGATGATCTCGGTAGTGACGGCGATGGTGCCCTCGCTGCCCACCAGAAAGGCTGAGAAGTCGGGCCCCGGCGCCACTGGGTACGGTCCGCCCAGCTGGACTAGCTCTCCATCCGGTAACACCGCCGTCTGTCCCAATATGTGGTTGGCTGTGACGCCCACTTTGAGGGTGTGCGGCCCACCGGCGTTCTCGGCCAGGTTGCCGCCGATGGTGCAGACCGCCTGGCTGGAGGGGTCGGGGGCAAACTCCAGACCGTGGGGCCGGGCTTGCAAGCTCAGGTAATTGTTCACCACCCCCGGCTGAACCACGGCATAGCGGTCGGCCGGGTGCAGGGCCAGCACCCGGTTCATGCGGCTGAGCTGGATGATCACTCCGCCATCGATAATGGCGCCACCTGACAGGCCGGTGCCGGCACCCCGGGCCACGAAAGGAACCGAGGCCTGATGACATAAACTGATTAGCCGGGCGCACTCCCCGGTATTGGCCGGATAGACCACGCATTCGGGCCGGGCGCGATGGAGGGTCAGTCCGTCGGACTGGTAGACCAGCAGCTCCGCCGGGCCGGTCTCTACCGAGCCGCGGCCCACAATGCGACGCAACTGGCGCACTAATCGGGCAGGCAGGGCCATGGGCGAATTTTGACCGCCGGCAGACCGATCCCAAAGGAAAAAAACCACGGCCGGGCAGTTGTAGCTCTTGTATTAGCATGGAAGTTTTGATGCCATCCCGGGGTGGAAACTGCCAACGGGGCGATTTTGCCAAGAATGCGAGTGACCATGCCAACCTTTGGCCCTCCACCTGCGTCTCTATATTGAAGCGGCCGCTGATGGATAGTGACGAACGTAAACTCATTGAAAGGGTGCGCGCTGGCGATTTGGCCGCTTTTAAGGATATTGTCGAAAGCTACCAGAGGCCGGTTTTTAATTTCGCTATGCAGCTCACTGGAGATTGGGACGATGCCGATGACATATCGCAGCAGGTATTTATCAAAGCCTACCGTAACCTGGGCCGCTTCCAGGGAGACGCCAAGGTTATGAGCTGGTTGCTGCGGATAGCGGTGAACACCCACATTGACGAGGTCCGGCGCCGTAAGTCACAGGGGGGTTGGGTCCAGCGACCGGCTACCGCCGAAGACAATCCCCGACCCGAGCACTTTGTCGCCACCGCGGCCGGGGACGACCCCGAACGGCAGGCGGTTGCCGGGCAGATGCAGGAGCATATTCAACAGGCCCTGGGCACCCTGGCTCCCCGGCAACGCTCCATCTTCGTATTGCGCCATTACCACGACTTGCCCCTCAAGGAGATCGCCGGGATACTGGGCGTCTCCCTGGGCACCGTAAAGAGCCAGCTGTTCCGGGCCCTGGGCCGCACCAACGACAATCAGATCGTGCCCGTGCTACTGGAATTAGCCCGCAACGACCCCCATATCCAGGTGCGCACCGAAGCGGCCGCCGCCCTGGGCCGCCTGGACACACCCGAAGCCCGGCAGGCTCTGATTCAGCTTTTAGAGGGGAAGTGAATCCGGACGGTTTTCTACGGCCTTGCGGTGAGCTGTTGGGCGTATAGCCGCAGTCCCCGGCATTCAGCCCACAGGTAAAGCCCCAGCCCCAGGCTGATCAGGACGACTACCGCCACCATCAGCCCGTTGATAACGGCCAGCTCCGGCTCCGGCAGGGAGGCCCTATATGCCAGTTCCACCAGGAAGTCCCCGCTGCTGATCAGCAGTCGCTCCAGCAAGATTGTCCCCCGGTCCCAGAGGTTCAGGCCCACTTCACGATAGCGCCAGGCCGCCCCCAGGCCCAGGATCGGGCCCGCTAGAACCGCTGCGATCCGGCCCAGGGTAATTGGTGGCGCCATCATTGGTATAGCTTGTAACCTGGCACTTAGCGCCGGTGGCAAGTCCACCGCGGCCTGCTCGAAAACCGGTGTCAGCTCATCATATTCCTGCCGCTTCATACCAGCCTGCCCTCCATTGCTTTAAGGGCTCCCGCCAGGGCCGCCTTGGCCCGATGCAGGTACGATTTCACCGTGCCCAACGGTTGTTCCATTATTTCAGCTACCTCCTCATACGAGCGCTGGTGGAAATAGTACAGCGTGACCGCCAGCCGTTGGCGCTCCGGCAACCGGGCCACTGCCCGGCGAACCGCCAGATGGCGTTCGTCCGCTAAATACTGGCCTTCAGGGCTCAACCGGTCGTCATCGGCCAGTGTTCGTTCCCCATCCTCATCCAGGCGCTCGGGACGCCGCTTTTTCAAATAGTCGTAGCAGACGTTCTTCGTAATCCGATAGATCCAGCTGCCCAGTTTGGCCTGTCCCTTGAAACCCTTCAAGCCCCGCCAGATACGGATGAATACGTCCTGGGTGGCGTCCTGGGCCATAATTTCGTCATTCAGGGTGAACAGGGCAACATTGTAGATCGTTTTGCCGTGGACCGCCACCAACTCGCGAAAGGCGGCCTGGGGGTCGCCCCTTCGCAGCCGGTCAAGTACCGCCTGATCGTCCACTCCGGTCATCAACTTTATGACTGTTACCTACAGAGTATTGTTGCGTTAGCTGCCATTGACCCGGAAATTACCCGCAACATTTATAGCCCGGCCAAGGTCTAACAGGCAAAGAAAAGGAGTTTTTCATGGTAGAACAATGGATTCCGATCGTAGCTATTGTCGTGTCTGTAGGTGGCTCTTTTGCCGTGGTTATTTTTGCCCTGTACTATAACTACCGCAAAAGGCAGTCCCAGAGCCAGGAAATCCTGGCGGCCATCGAGAAGGGGATCGAGGTGCCTTTCCCGCCACCTCGGAAATATAACCGCCGCAACCAAGGCATCTTCTGGATCGCTATCGGCCTAGCTCTGACCATCGCCCTGGGAGTCACAACCGGCCAGGCGCGGGTGGCGGTCTGGGGCTTGATCCCCCTGGCGGCCGGCGTGGCTGCCCTCCTGATTTCCAAGGGCGAAAAAAGCGACGACAGCTGAAGGTCTGGTTTAGCAGCGGCCCCTATCCCTTCGACCGGGATAGCCGGGCCGCTGGCGCCTTTTAGCCGCCCATTGCGAGAAGGTGGCCAGGGAAGGTCCTCTAGCTGCCGGGGGCGCTTCAGATTGAATGGACTGAACGTCCGTATTGTTGGCCTGCTGATATACTCTGCAGTTAGTTGCTGCTATTTCAGAAAATCGCTCCGAATCCAGGTAGAAAAGTGCCCGTTGGCTAGCGGTGATAATAACTTCCGTGCCTTCCGGGCACCGATTCAAACAATTGGAGGTGAGGCTTGTCCCGCGCTGGCCGCAAAAAACTGATCCGCACCTGGCACCGCCGCCTGGGTCCCATCGTGGGCATCCAGCTGTTCCTGTGGTCCCTGGGAGGCCTCTATTTCTCCTGGGTACAGCTGCCGGCTGTCAAGGGGGAAACGGAAACTGTTAGTGATCTACCCCCCGACTTGAAATTCGAGAACTTCCTGGCCGAGCTGCCGCCCCTGATGCGTAACAGCCCGCTGCCGGTCATGCGCGATATCCGGTTGGGGAAGCTGCTCAACATCCCCGTCTACCGGCTGATCATGGACGAAGGGCACGCCGAGACCTACAACGCCATCACCGGCCACCTGATCTCCCCCATCAGCCGCACCACAGCCATTGCGGTGGCCCGGGCCGATTTCCTCCCCGAGGCGCCGGTGCGCCAGGTAACCCTGATGGAGCAGCCGGGGGGTGAATACCGTGGGCCCCTGCCGGCCTGGAGGGTGACCTTCGCCCACTGGAAGGCTCCGGCCATCTATGTCAGTACCCAAACCGGTGAGGTCACCGCCCGGCGCAACCGGCTGTGGCGGGCCTATGATTTCCTGTGGATGCTGCACATCCTCGACTTCGGCGAGCGCGAAAATTTTAATAACTGGCTGCTGCGGCTCATGTCGTTGCTGGGCCTGATCACCATCGGCTCGGGCTACTACTTGTGGTATTTGACTGCCGGCGCCACTCCTGCCCGCCCACGCCGGAAGACTAAAAGGCGTTAATCCGCGCTACTGATTTCAAGCAGCGGGTTACCTTTCTCCACCGTCTGGCCGGGCGCCACATGCACGGCCGAAACGGTCCCCGCCTGGGGGGCGCTGATCTCGTTCTCCATTTTCATGGCTTCCAGGATCAATAGCCGGTCGCCGGCCGCTACAGTGTCGCCCTCCTTAACGGCCACTTCCGAGATCAGCCCCGGTATGGGCGCGCTGATCAGCCCCCCACCGCCGCCGGTGGCCTCCTTCATTCCCAGCTTTTCAATGGTCTGGTCCAGCTCGCTGCGCAGCCGGATGTAGTAGGTCTGCTGCCGCAGGATGACCAGGTAGCCGTCCCGGTCAGGGTGGATCGACAAGTGGTGGGACCGGCCGTCCAGCAGTAGAGAATATGAAAATGGTGAGAGTTTAACCAGGTCCACTTCCGGCTGGCGACCGGCTATTTCCACCACTAGTCGGCCGTTTTTCGAGCGGATGTCCAACTCGATAGACCGTTCTCCAATAGCAGCCTGAAATATCATTACGACTGCTGGTTTTCGCGTCCCTTCAGCAGCCAGGGGGATTCAGCCGGCCGGCGGGCGAGACCATCGGCTCCGGCCTGGTGCTCTCCAGTGGAGAACAGGGCCGCTCCCAGGGCTGCCGCCTGATGCAATTGCTCCCGGGATTCCCCGCCTGCGGCCTCCAACTCCGGCATGTAATCGCCGATGAAGCTGGTGCTGTAGCCGCCCTTCTTGAAAGCCGGATGCTGCATCACCGCCAGGCAGAAGGGAGTGGTTGTGCGCAGCCCCACGATCCGCAATTCCTCCAGGGCCCGGGCCATTCGGGCAATCGCCTCCGCCCGGGTCCGGCCCCAGGCGCACAACTTGCCCAACAGGGGATCGTAGTAGGGTGTGATCTCCAGGCCGGGGCGCAGGCCGTGATCCAGCCGCACTCCCGGGCCACCCGGGGCGCTGAACTCCAGCACCGTGCCGGTCGAGGGGGTGAAATCACTGAAACCGTCCTCGGCATAGATGCGGCTCTCGATGGCGTGCCCCCGGGGCCGGATGTCGGCTTGAGTGAACGACAGCGCCTCACCGTCCGCCACCCGCAGCTGCTCGGCCACCAGGTCCAGGCCGGTGACCATTTCGGTAATGGGGTGCTCCACCTGCAACCGGGTGTTCATCTCCAGGAAGTAGTAGTTTTGCTCCCGGTCCACCAGGAACTCCACCGTGCCCGCCCCCCGGTAGTCGCAGGCGGCCGTGATTTTTATCGCCAGCTCGCCGAGCTCGTTGCGCACTTCCGGACTGATGAATGGTGAGGGGGTTTCCTCGATCACCTTCTGGTAACGGCGCTGGATGGAGCATTCCCGCTCACCCAGGCTGACCACGTTGCCGTGGTTGTCGGCAAACACCTGGATTTCCACGTGATGGGGCTCGGCCACCAGCTTTTCCAGGTAGACCCGATCGTCGGCGAAGCTGCTGGCGGCCTCCGAACGGGCCCGCTCGAAGGCGGCGTCCAGCTGGTCCGGCTCCTGGACAGTGCGCATCCCCTTGCCGCCGCCGCCGCCGGCCGCCTTAACCAGCACCGGGTAGCCCACTTCCAGCGCGATTTTCCGGGCGGCCTTAATATCAGCGAGCGGTTCGGCGCCCCCGGGGACAATCGGCGCTCCTACCTCCAGAGCCAACTTCCGGGCGGCTACCTTATCGCCCATTTTGACAATGGTGTCCGGGTCGGGACCGATCCACACCAGGCCGGCAGCCTGCACCTCTTTAGCGAAACGGGCGTTTTCCGACAGAAAGCCGTAGCCGGGATGCACTGCGTCGGCACCGCTTTTCCGGGCGGCCGCCAGTATAGCTTCCATATCAAGGTAGGACTCTTTAGCCGGGGGTGGCCCAATGCACAAGGCTTCATCAGCCAGCAGGACATGCGGCGAGGTGCGGTCGGCCTGGGAGTAGACCGCCACGGTGGTGATACCCAGCTCCCGGCAGCTGCGGATCACCCGCACGGCAATCTCGCCCCGGTTAGCTATTAGGACCTTGTTCAGCACGGTGACAGAATTTTAGCCCTGTGCGGCCAGGAAAGCAATGTAATGAGGGCCACGGTGCGACAGTTATTCACAGAAAAACCGGCAGCGGCGGAAAGTGATCGGTTACGCGAGCAACTCCGCAGGCAAAGCGACGCGTTCCCCGAACTTGCTTGCCAGTCGGCGGTCATAGCTAACGAGCATGGTATCCTCCAATACCGCCAGCGCAACGAACAGGCAATCATAAGCTGGATGGTCGGCCTGGATAGCCAGCGTTAATGCGTGAGACAACAGGTTCATGCTGCTCACTGTGATTGAAACAAGCCCTTCAACAACGGGGAGCATCTGCAGTGCGTCTTCAGATGTCAAGTGACCGGCTCGTACGCTTTTCCAGAAAACGTTTGCCAGTTCCGCCCGCCATAGGTCCGGGGCAATAAACTCATAGGGGAGGCGCAGGAGCCGGTTCGATTCCTGGCGCATGGAAGAGTCACCTAAAACATAACTGGCCAGAACAGTAGTATCCAGCACGAGAATCGCCATCTATCGATCCCGATCTTCCCTTACCCACTGGATGATGGTTTCCCTGCTCACTGGGCGAGTTACATTCTTCCATCCTTTTTCGATGAGTTCAAGGGCCAACAGGCGGTCGGCGGTGGCCGCGTTCAGGATTTCCCGGGCTTCCTGCTCCATGGAGCGGTTGTGCCGCCGGGCCAGGTCCTTTAGCCGGACAATGGATTGCTCCGGGAGATTGCGAATGGTCAGCGTGGGCATAGCCAGGTCCTTATTCTTTCACTCACAAATCTACACAGCGACAGTGGTGAATGCAATATGCTAGCACGGGCCCGCCTTATTTTACCTCCCACTCTACAACTCGAAACTCGTAACAAGAAGCCAGAAACTTCCGGCTAGCCGTCAGCCCCCCGTCTCCTGCTGTACCTGCTGCTCCACCGCCGCCTTCAGGCGGTTGGTGAACGGGTAATCGGTGGGATGGAATCCCTCCCAGGTGACCGGCAGGATCCCGATGCCGGTGCTGGAGATGAAGGCCTCGTCCATTTTGTTGACGTCGGTGGCCGGAATGGGGGCCATATCCACCGCCAGGCCCATGTCGGCCGCCAGTTCCAGGATCAGGTCCCGGGTAACCCCCGGCAAGATGCCCAAAGAAATGTCCGGGGTGTGCAGGGTCTTTCCCTTGATGAAGAAAACATTGCGGACAGCGCACTCGGTGACCACCCCGTCCCGGTTCACGAACACCGGCTCGTAGCCCCCTTCGGCCACCACGTCCCGGATGGCCAGCATGTTACCCAGGTAAGTCATCGACTTCAGGGCCGGCACCATGCGCGCTATGGGATAATCTTCCTCAGCGACGAATTTTACCTTCGCAGGTGAGGGTGGCGGTGTTCCGGTATAGCGGAAACCAATGAACAGGTTGGCCGGACCGGTGAATTTCCAGGGCGCCCCGGATAAAGTACCCCGGGTGCACATCAGGCGTAGCAAAGTCTCCCCCAGACCGTTGCGCTCCACCGTTTCCTCCATTAAGCGTACTACTTCATCGTCGGGGACTGGGAAATCGATCTTAAGGACGCGCATCCCCGCATGCATGCGTTCCAGATGCTTCCGGGGACGGAAAATTCTGCTGTTCGCCACCAACAGGGTCTCGAACAGGCCGTCACCATACCAGAAGCCGCTGTCCATAAAGGGCACCGTAGCCTCGCTCTGGCGCACCCAGGCGCCGTGGCAATAGATGATGGGGTTTTCGGGGGCTAGCGGGTAACGGGTTGTCTGCATTTAAACCTCTTTCGGAAACGCGGTGAAATTAAGGCTGTCGGTGCCGGTGATTGCATAGGAAATGACACCCTTCCCGATCAGGTTTCCCGGGAAGTTGCGCCGGGTTGCTTCGGTCAGGGCCATGGTTTGCCTTTGGCCCTCGATCCGCTCAGTGATGGCCGGGGGCCGGGGAGGCGACCACTTCAGGTGCGTCCCGGCGAAAGCACTCACTTTCAGGAACAGATCCTCCTCCCAGTCGGGATTGAACTGCAGGTTCAGGCCCGGTACCCATTGCCGGGAATTGCCGGCGGTGCCGTTGGCCGGACGACCGGTAAGACGCTCCAGCGGGGCCAGCAGCTGGTCATGCATCCGGCGCTCGAATAGCTCCGTATCAACCAGGGTGAACAGCCACTTCCAATTGTAGCCGGCAAGTCTTTCCCGCCATTGGAGACAGTTCTCCCGGTCCTGCCGGATATTTACCCAGGCAGATTCGGCCGCCAGCACCAACAGCCGGGCCACCAGGCTTTTGCGCACCGGAACATCGTGCAGCCAAAGCAGGAACATAATCGTTGAGAAGGGGTACCGCGTCGCGATCCGGTCCGCCCCCATCCCCGCCATCAGGTTGAGATTGCAGCACTGCCTGAGCGCCGCAGGGACCTTCTTACCCGGTGCCAGGACCCCGAGACCGATGGAATGGCTGCCGGGATGGCAGGCATCCAGGTCCACCCATACCAGCCGGCTCCATTCCTCTCGGGCCGCCGGTGAGAGCCACAGGGTCTGGTTTTCATAGTAGCCGGTTACGCGCCAGCCCAGGTGGTGGTGCAAAAAGGTGGCGGACAGCATCCCGTCCAGCCCTGGAAAAATGATCGTGGACCGCTCTTTGTCACGCAACCAGGGGTGGCGCTGAAAAATGTCCCGGCGAGAGAGAGGGGTCAGCTGTCCCACGAGACGGGCAGCTGATCGACGGCCGGGCGGTCGCCTTTGCATAGCACCATGATCCGGTCGATGGCGGTGGCCCGGCCCCGGGTGTGGTTCCAGATCTTGGTAACCTTGCGATGGTCAGCTATCGGGTCGGCCACCAGATCCAGCAGCCGCAAGTTGCTATGGCCCCGGACTGCTTCCCAAACCTCCAACGCCAGATTCAACGGGGCCTGCCTGTTCTGGGCCACGTCGCCGATCACCAGCGCGCATACCCCGCCGGGTGCCAGCAGTCGTTCCAGCTGCTCAACGGTTTCCTGCATAAACACCAGGTAGGCTTCCAGGGCGTGGGCATCGTCCAGCGCCCGGTCTACCTCCTCGTGCGGCACACCCAGGAACCACAGCCTGATCCAGTTATACAACCCATATTTAACTACCTTGAGGTAGGGCGGCGATGAAACCACCAACCTGATCGATTCCGGCTCCACCCATTCGTGCAGCTGGCGCACATCCTGCTGGAAGGCCCGGCCACGGCTGGGGGGCGCTCCCCGGCGGAACAGGCGCTGCAGCCGCCGGCCGGTCTTCTCGAATACATCCAGCGCCAGGTAGACCAGGCCCTTTTTCTTGACATAGCGGCGGATATAGCCCGGACTCATGCTGAAGGTGTTGGGCATGTCGATGCTCAGGTAGATGGAATCGCAGCCGCTGCGCCGGTATTTCCCGTGCAGAATGCCCACGATGGTAGCCTTGATGAAAGTGTCCTCACGGCTGCCGGATAATGTTCCTTTGAGGAACAGCAGCTGCCGCAATGTCTCTGGATGGAAAACCGCACCGATATCGCCGCTAGTATCCGGCAGTGAGCCGGGATTCTCCCGGTAAGCCGCGGCCAAATGAGCTAAACGGTCCCGGACGTCGGCTTCCTTTGGCGGGTCCACCTTGGCCTTGGAGAGAACATAGGCCAACGGGTTCAAATCGTTGGCGATCCCGATCCGCCCCTCGACGCAAGCCTGGGTGGGGGTGGTGCCCCGCCCACTGAAGGGGTCCAGCACCCGGTCACCGGGGCGGGTGAAACGCTGGATGAAGTAGTGCGGGATCTGGGGCGGGAACATGGCCATGTAACTGCACATGGGATGAAAGGGGTGCCCCCAGTTTTTGGAGACCTGCTTCCATTCGGGCGTAATGGGAACATCAAGCTTGATCGTGGGAGCCTGCATGGCGGGGGAAATGTAACCACGCCGGGATGGTGGGTCGAAGCCGAAAATCGCGTCTGCCGCAGACAGTATAAAAAGGGGGACGCCCGTAGACGCCCCCCTGATTAACCGCATCGCGGATAGGTGTCCTACCGGAAGGTCAGCCCGAGGCCAATATTATGGGCGGCGTACTCCCCGATATTGTAGTCGTAATTGATGCTGAGCAGCAGCAGCTTTATCCGGAAACCCAGGATGGTCCGGAAACTATTGTCTCCCTCGAGGGAGAACTTTATCGGCACATCCGGTAGGGCCGGATCGTCAAACACCTGAGTATAGTCGACATCAATACTGGAGCTCTCAATGCCAAACCCACCATACACGGTCAATACGGGAAGGCTTTTGCTGACTTGCAAGGTCAGGATACTGTTTTTGGCTTTGATCATATCCCCGATCTCAAAACTGGTGGCATAGTAGCCAACAGAAATGGCCGGGAATACCAGTGGTATGGTGGGAATAAACTGATTCACACCGACTTTGGCC
>SDBU01000979.1_pt1 | contig 41803 bp, 35 predicted proteins | sample 2277071 | NCBI WGS metagenome assembly SDBU01 (sample SAMN10397929, study PRJNA504765) | marine sediment metagenome | isolation source: marine sediment core GS08_GC12, 126 cmbsf | place: Arctic Ocean: Gakkel Ridge, Loki's castle | collected 2008 | reverse complement strand
CCTGGCACTGGGCTTCCTCTATCTGGAGGGCATCATCAGTGGCCTGGACGACGTAGCGCTGCTGCGGGTCTGCGATGATGAAGAGACGATCGAGGTGCGCTTGACCCACGACGTCGAGCTGCCGACCAGGCGTGTGCTCACCTCCGGCTGTGGGGGCGGCACTACCTTCGCCGATCTATCTGCGCAGACCGGCCAGATTGATTCAACTCTGAAAGTGACACCGTCTCAAATCCTCGGCCTGATGCGACGGCTTTACCGCCAGTCTGAGCTCTACCGCGCCACAGGCGGCGTCCACACCTCGGCTCTCAGCGACGGCCAGCAGTTGCTGGTCGTGGCCTCGGATGTGGGCCGACATAACACTCTGGACAAGATCCAGGGGCAGTGTTTGCTGGGGGGAATTGACACCAGGGATCGCATACTCTTGACCACGGGGCGACTCTCGGCGGAGATGTTGAACAAGGCTGCCAAGATGCAGGCGCCCGTGTTGGTCTCGCGCACCTCGCCCACTGATCTGGCTGTGGAATTGGCCCAAGCCCGGGGCATCACCCTCATCGGATATGCTCGTGGTGAGCAAATGCATGTCTACAGCGGTGAGGAACGAGTGATACCAGGTTGATGTTGAGAAAACTCCCTCTTGACAAAACCCGAAAGCTGTGGTACAATTTAAGTGTATTAGTGGATACTTATAAAGTTGGGCGATGGCAATGAACGAGATAGAGGAATTGGCTGGGATATTCAAGGCCTTGTCGGACCCCACCCGGCTGAGGTTGGTCAAGTTGCTGAGCGAGTGCTCGCCGGGCGAGTGCATGGGGGAGGCATTATGCGTCAATGCCCTGGCTTGTAAGCTGGGAGTTTCGCAGTCGGCCGTCTCGCAACATCTGCGTGTTTTGAAACAAGTCGGACTGGTCAGGGGGGTGCGGCAAGGCTACTTTGTGCACTACTCGCTTGATCGAGACAGGCTGGGGCAGTACAAAACCAAAGTGCTGGAGACACTTGGTGAGGACTTCGTGGCTGTCAAGTAGGTGTTGTTTTTTTGCTTCAGCCCATTAGTTTATTACCAGATACTAATATGAAAGGGGGTGAGAACATGTGTTGCGAATCCGAGAGCCATCACGGTGGCTGGCATCGGGGCCATCGTCACGGCGACTTCTGCGGTTGCGGTGGGCCTTTCCGCTTTGGGCCGCGCTTCTGGACCAAAGCAGAAAAGATCGCCTGGCTCGAGCAGTACCTGGAGGGCCTGCGGGAGGAAGCGCAGGCCGTCGAGGAGCGCATCGCCAAGCTGAAGGGGGAGGAGTAGCTCTCTCTTTCGAGAAATGGGGAGGAGCCTGGACGCTCCTCCCCATTTCTATGTGTTGATCAGGCAGGCTCAGAGACGCTCCTTGCTGTTCCTGAACACCATCCTCATGAAAAGAAGAGGGATCTCAATCTATCTCGATCGGCCCCAGGCGCAACGAGCCGCCGATGGGCTGACCCCGTTCGTCTAACACTGAAGCCCTCACTCCCCCCGGGTAGGTGTACATGCCCGTCAGCACCCAATATTCACCGGGTGGGGCATCGGGCGCGATCGAGATGTCGAACCAACTGACGACTACATCCCCTTCCCGCCATTGACCGGCGGGGTAGCCGGGGCCATCCCGCTGCCCCCACCTTTGCCCCTCATCGTCAACCAGGTGGTTGAAGAAGTGATAGCTTGCATCGGGCACTGTCCCCACTGTCCAATAAAGCGCCAGCCGCAAGGCACCGCCTGGACTGACCTCCCCGCTCACAGCGTAGCCCAGGATCTCCACGCCGTTGTCCAGGGCAACAGGCGTGTCCCCGTCCGTTAAAGATGCCTTGATGGGAATCAGGGACTCGGCATCGAAGCGGTAGAACCTGAAAGCATCTGGCCCGCCGCGTATGCTGATCCTCTCGTTCACAAGCTCCTGCGCATACTCATCCAGCACAGAAATGGCGGGATTATCGCCAGGAGTCAGAAGGTAGAGAGCGTCCGCGCGCGGGAAGACCAACGCCTCCCGATAGTTTATGAAGCGGGGGCTTATCTCAGGCTGGAGCAGGAAGTCGAACACGGCTGGGGTTTCGTGCCAGGCGGGCACGGCGCCATCGGAGAGGATCAGCACCTGCGCCCCCTCGGCCAGACGCTTCAATGACTCTGCCGCCTGGAGGTGGTATTTCACCGGCAGGCCGTGCCCCCCAGTGGTGTCGTTGCGATCCACGAAGTTGTAAAAGGCCTCCGTCAGGTGTACCTGCCAGAGAGCCAGACCCAGGATCAGGGCCACCAGGGAAACAGGCAGAACCTTGCCCGCGAGAAAGCGTACCAACGGCGAGGTTTTAGAGCTACTGGCCAGGGAACTGGGCCAATTGAGCACCTTGACCACGAAGACACCGATGATGATGAATTGCACTGGATACAGCAGGATGAAGTAGTGGGGGTACACTGGCGTCGTGTGTCGGACGTAAAAAAGCACGGGCAGCAGCAGCCAGGCCAGCAGGACTGTAAACCTCGCCGTCTCATCGGAAACCCCGTCCTTTCGCCCACGCTGCCATCCTCTGAAAACCTGCCAGGCCAGGTAAGCGACCCCGCAGAGGAAGAGCCAGGTCTCGACGGCGTTTAACCAGGTGAAGTCCACGATCTCAGCCAGAAACCTTTCGAAGGATGCCCCTGCCAGGGCGTGGTAGTCCCGGCCCGCGATGATCTGGGTGGCATATTGCGCGGACTTCAAGTCGAAAGTGGCAGGCCCGCCCGCTGCCTCAATAAAAGTCCTGAGGTTGGTCCAGCCGTGGGTGGCGTCGTAATAGATGTACGGCGTGAAGATCAGCCCGAAGACGAGTAGACCGACCAGCAGGGGGACAGGGCTAATCCTTGACCTGAAAACCAGGAGCAGTAAGACAACCAGGGGAATGAGGGCCAGAGCCGAGAGGTGGAGCTGAATCAGACAGGCCAGCCAGAGGAAGACCAGGATCAGTTGCCTGGGCTTACGCTTGACTATCGTCGAGAAAATCGCCGCGAAAAACAGTCCGACGAACGGGGGCAGCAAATCCTGGGCCCAGATCTTGCGCGAATAGAAGACCGCCCAGGGACTGACCGCGAAGAGCAGAGTTGCGATCAGACCGACTTTCTTCCCAAAGTGCTCCCTGGCCAAGAGATAGCAGCCCAGCACCGCTCCCAAGTTGAGCAGGGCGATGAAGCCGGCGATGACAGTGGGGTTCCTAGAGAGCGAGACAGGAACGGCCATCAGGTAGATGAAGAGCGGCGGGTTGGCCGCCCCGACTGACGAGCCGATGCCTACCAGCGGCGGACGGCCGCTGGCAAGGAACTCGGCCGCCCTGCTGCAGACGTGGGCTTCGTCCAGCTTGAACTCCGTCAGCTCCAGGTTGCTCAAGCGCAGATAGGCAGCCAGGAGCATGATCGCAATCAAAGCAAGCTTGGTCGCGGTTACCCCTTTCATCTCTGACTCCTTTCTCACAGCAGCCTCCAGGCTCCGTACTTATACAATACGGCAGATCAGCACACTGTCTATTATATCAAAGAAGTCTGCTTCTGTCCACATACTGACGGAACAGCTTAGCCCCCCGGTCCCTCAAGTTAAAAGGGCTTTCAAGCTGGAGGCAGGTAGCACTCTTGAATCTATATCAAACCTTAACAGCTTCTTCATCACCTCTTTATTCACTTCTGGTACAATAGAGGCAGGTTAGGAAAGAGCTAACCCAAACACCAAACGAGAGGAGGTGAGCAAATGACCAAGAAGAGACTTGTCGTGCTGGGCGGCGTAGCGCTGATCGTGGTGTTGGTGGCGAGCTTGGCTGGAGCGGCGTACGTATTCGCTGACGAGCCCACACCCACACCCAAGACCTATGGCTGGGGCTGTGGCTTCGGCTTTGGCCGAGGCGTCGGCGGGCAGGCGGGGCTGGAAGCTGCCACTGAGCTTCTCGGCATGACCGCCGATGAACTGTCTACCCAACTGTGGGGCGGCAGTACGCTAGCCGACTTGGCCGACAAAGCCGGTGTTGACCTGCAGACCCTGCGGGATGCTGTAGAGGCTGCGAACCAAGCTGCCATGGAGGCTGCTGTTCGGGATGCCATCGCGCAGGCCCTACAGGACGGGTACATTACCCAGGGGCAAGCCGACTGGTTGCTTCAGGGACTGGACCAGGGCTTCTTTCCCATGGGCCGTGGCTTCGGCTTCGGGGGCATGAGGGGTGGTTTCGGGCATGGCATGAAGCGTGGCTTCGGCGGATTCGCCCCGCAGTGGGCCCCGTCCGTGGCGCCGAGTTCCTCCTCGCTCTAAAGGCGCTGTAGCTTATCCACCCTGCGGTCGGCTGAGGAGGGCTGGCCGCGCTAGTGAGGGGAGCGAGACTCCGGTCTCGTTCCCCTCGTTTCATTTTAGGAGAGGTCAATGACACGATTTACGTCTTTCAGGATTTTGGCTGTTCTGGGGTTGCTGGCCCTGCTGATCTGGGCCCTGGCGGTCACGATGCCGGGCGTGCAACCCAGCGAGGCCATCGCATCGTTCCCGGTCGAGGAGACATCCGCGCCAACTGTGCTGCCCGTCAGCTTACTGTCCGATACTGGCATAGAGGTAGCGCCCACAGTCCAGCAGTTGCCCGATACCAACCCAGAAATGGCGCCCACACCCCAGCAGTTGCCCGATACCAACCCAGAAATGGCGCCCACGTCCCAAACGTTGGCCGATCTAGAGGAGCAGTTGTTCGTCGAGCTCTACGAGCGCGTCAGTCCCTCGGTGGTGCACATTGCTGTCACCACCGGAAGTTCGAGCGGCGCTGGCTCCGGCTTTGTGTGGGACACCGAGGGCCACATCGTGACCAACAACCACGTCGTCGAGAGCGCGAGGCGCATCGTGGTGAGCTTTGCCGATGACACCACCGCCGAGGCCGAACTGGTGGGCGCTGACACTGACAGCGACCTGGCGGTGATAAAAGTGGATGTGCCCGCCAGCCGCTTGCATCCGGTGGAACTGGGCGACTCTGACGCGCTGCGCGTGGGCCAGCGAGCCATCGCCATCGGCAACCCCTTTGGTTTCGAGCAGACCATGACGACGGGCATCGTCAGTGCCCTGGGGCGAGTGGTGCGCCAGCAAAGTGGCTTCTCCTTGCCGCAGCTCATTCAGACCGACGCGGCCATCAATCCCGGCAACTCTGGCGGCCCGCTGCTGGATTCCCAGGGTCGGGTCATCGGCGTGACGACTCTGATCTTCTCCCGCAGCGGCACCAACGCCGGCGTGGGCTTTGCCGTGCCGGTGAACACCGTCAAGCGAGTGGCGCCGTCCCTCGTCGCCAGCGGGCGCTACGCCGACCCGTGGCTGGGCATCACCGGCGTGAGCATCACCCCACCCCTCGCTGAGGAGTTGGACTTGACAGTGGATCAAGGAGTGCTGGTGCAGGCGGTGGTCCAGGGTGGCCCAGCGGCCCAAGCTGAGCTAAATGGCGGTAGCCGCCAGGCAAGTTTCGAGGGCACGCTCATGACCACCGACGGCGACATCATCGTGGCCATAGATGATGCGGCGGTGCAGGAGATGGACGACCTCATTGTCTACCTGGCCGACAGGTCGGTGGGACAGAGAGTGACACTGACCGTGCTGCGCGATGGCCGTCGGCAGCGCATTCGGGTTACGTTGGGGGAGCGGCCAGCATCCTAGACGGACGTCGAATCTAGCGCCCCCACGGCAAAAGCGGGAGGTGTTGTAAACCTCCCGCTTTGCTGTCGGCCCCAGTTTCAGCGAGGCCCACACTGGACCTGATAAGATCAGGGATGTCAAGTGGCCTAACGGCTGGTTAGCCAGCCCTTCTCTTTGCAGCACGCTCTTGACAATTATGTATAGCCGCACCTTGACTTGTCTCCCCCTCAACACCCTTCGTTCTGCGCTTCTCGGACATCATTTCCGGGGTCAGCGTTTTCAAACTCAACACGTGTAGCGTGACTCCCACCCCGACTAGTAATAGCAGAACACGTACAGCCAGGGCGCTGATTACCCCTATAGCCGTATAACCAAGAGTGCCCCAGAGTAACAGGAGAATCACAACTTTGCTATGCTTGGTGATGGCCTTATGTTCCCGGTAGTTCTTGATGTAGAGACCGAACCATTTGTGTGTGATTAACCACCGATAGGATCTGTCCGAACTCCGAAAAAAACAGGCAGCCGCCAGTAGCAGAAAAGGCGTGGTCGGCAACAGTGGAAGAAAAATACCCGCAGTGGCTAACCCGACTGACAGGACACCGACAAATATGAGTAACCCTTTACGCAGAGGTAGCTTAACCATTGTTCACTTTGCTGCTCAAAATGCCTTTCCAACTCCCAGCTAGGCTTGAAGCCAACTTTGTAACCCCTATTCCAGCCCGCTTCGCGCTCTGTTAAACAAGGATCGTGAACTCGACTTACCCCCTGACTATTACAAGGCTGGCTAACGGCACCGGCTTCACCCGCCGCGCGGGTGCGAGAAACCACCCTCGCTACAAGACTCCTTGAAAGCGCGTAGAACCGCCGATTTGCGCGCGCGTAGCGCGGTCGGGTGCAAGCCCTGGTTAGCCAGCCTTCTTCCTTGCCCGTGATATCCAGTAGTGCTTACACCATTGCTGGCTGCTCTGTATCAACATAGCGATGCTTAAGATGCTGCCCCAATAGAGAATGTACTCAGGCACCGCAAAGGCGAGCACAGAAGCCGCACTCGCTTGTTGCAGGAACGACACCTTGTCCAGCATACCTAGCCGATAAATGCCCCACAAATGCTCTGGCACAGATTGCACACCGCCCAGCAAACAAAAGTTCACGGCCGGATTACCTGGCAACCGTACAGCCAGCCACCAGAGCACCAATCCTATGATAGAATAGGGGAGCAACTCAAGCATAGAACGAGCCAGACTGCGGTTAGCCGGGTCTAGCAGAAACTTGGCATAGAAGGATTCCCAAGTCAGTGCAAAAAGCATTAGCCCATAACTCACCCAAAACACACCTGCAGCAAGCGCGACAGGCCAGTGTAATTGCCGAAAGCGGGGTCGTTGAATGCGACGAGCTAGAAACAGAATCAATCCCACGTCAATCAGCGCAGTGATAAAGGCACTCAACCAGAGCATTTCTGACGTAATCTTGATGTCGGGTAGTGTCATTGCAATCTCCTCACAGACGGGCAAGGCGGCCTAACGGTTGAGTTGAGGCGATTCGAATCTGCGATAGCAGATGAGAATTCGCCTCCAACGATTGGTTAGCGGGCTCCCTTATCACCGGCAGCCTTTAGTGTGCTGACCACTTTTTTCGGATCTTCAACGTCCACGATAACTTTGTCGTACGGACCGCCTTCGATTTCCACGACAATGGTTTTCTCTCGTTTTGATACGTCCCAGAAACATTTTTTGCCGCGACCGCGGAAAGTGCCGGCAACAATGACTCCGGGAATATGGGTGCCCGGGACTCGCCAACCCTTCCAGAGCCCTTTCATTGCTGTCGGATCATGCCGAACATCCTTAATATTCTTGACCGGCACGCGCACACATCCCTTAACTGCCCATAGCTTGTGCAAACCCTTCAATTCGAACTTCGCGATACCTTCCTCTATTGTTACTTCGACCATTGCATCTCCTCCTTCCCGCTAACAATTACTATGTGGAAATTTCTCCGCATAGTTGCGTATATGCAGAATAACTTCCGCATAACACGCTTGAAATGTTTGGAGATTTGTGCTAAAATTAAGTACAAAACCCTCGACACCAAACAAATCTATTATACCATATCCAGCCAGAGAACACAAACGCACGCGCTTCCCTCATCGCTCTGTAAAAGCGCGGCCAGAGAAAACGGTCCGCATTCCGTCAGAACACGTTCATACCACCTAACAGTGGAGAAGAAAAAATGAGCAAACGGCCCAGGAAGCTCCTCGACCAAGCGCGCGAACTCATCCGCTGGAAACACTACTCCATTCGCGAGGGAAGGGACGGCAATCCGTACGCATAGTACGATGCCCAGCCCGAAGAGCAAAAGCGGGAGGACGCGAAAGCGCCTCCTGCTTTCTGTTAGGCCCACTGGCTGCTGAAATGGTTTGACTACCAAGCGACTTTGGGGTAGAATCAAGCCAAATCTCTGATAGTGTCCTCCATTGCTCTCTCATCATTTTGGCTCCTCCATCGCAAAACTCGAGTGCTTTACTAGAAAACAGGCCAGTGATACACATTGATCGAAGCAAGATCGTCAACCTTATCGCCATAGGACTGCTGGGACTGATGTGCGCCCTGATGGTATCCAGTGCCCTCCTGAAGTCCCCGACCATGGACGAGCAAAACCACATCGCGCGGGGGTACGCTTACCTGAGCACTGGCGACCTGCGCCTGAATGTGCCGCATCCACCTTTGGTCAACTCTCTGAGCGCCGCGCCGCTGTTGCTCTTGCCCGACCTCAGATTGCCCATAGACAACCCTGCCTGGGAGCGCGCCCACACCATCACCTTCGCTACCCAGTTTCTCTGGCATGCCAACCAAAATGCCGATCGGATCCTCCTGCTGGCTCGCCTGCCGATCATCCTTCTGGCCATCCTGCTGGGCTGCTTCGTCTTCAGGTGGGCCACGGAGCTCCACGGGCCGCTGGCAGGTCTCCTGGCACTGGGTCTCTACGTTTTCGATCCCAATATCCTGGCCCACGGCCGCCTGACGACCACCGACCTGGGTGTGACCTGTTTCCTGTTCATTGCCGTCTATTGTTTCTGGCGCTGGCTGAACTATCCTACGCGGCCGCGGCTGGCAGCGGCCGGTTTGACACTGGGATTGGCGCTGGTGTCCAAATACTCAGCCCTGGTGCTGATCCCCATCCTGGCGTTGATTGGATTGGCGCACATCTTGATCAGTAGGCAGGGTGAGGCGAGAGATCATTTTTGGACTTTGGACTTTGGATTTTGGATTTGTCTTGGCCTCATGCTTGCGCTGGCTGGCCTGGTAGCCTGGGCAGTGTATGGCTTCGAGGTGGGGCCACTGGTGGAAGGAGGGATTTCGGTGCCGATCCCCACCTACATCAAAGGCTTGCAGGGGGTTTTCCGTCACTTGGAGAGGGGCCACCTGGCTTTCTTACACGGCGACTACTTCACCGCGGCACGATGGGACTTCTTCCCCGTCGCTTTTGCCATCAAGACCCCTCTGCCAACGCTGATCCTGCTGTGCATCTCACTTGTCTGGATGGTGAAACGGCGGGCCTGGCGGTCGGCCTATCCTTTGCTGCTGCCTGTCCTGGTCTACCTGGCCATCAGTCTCAGCAGCAAATCGCTGAACATCGGCTATCGTCACATCCTGCCCATCCTTCCGTTCCTCTTCGTCTTCGCCAGCGGCGTCGCGCGCAACATCGATCTCCGCAAAATGCCAGCAGCGGTGGCCTGTCTACTGCTCACGGTCTGGTACCTGGTCGGCAGCGCGCGCATTTACCCCGACTACCTGGCCTACTTCAACGAGCTGGTCGGCGGGTCCGACAACGGCTGGCGCTATCTGGTGGATTCCAATCTGGACTGGGGCCAAGACCTGAAGGGACTGGAGAGGTACATTGAGCGGGAGGGCATTGAGGAAGTGTATCTGAGCTGGTTCGGGAGCACCTATCCCGACGCTTACGGCTACGACATCCCTCACCATCTGTTGCCCAGCTATCTCTACTATCCGGGGCAGGTCACAGGGGTAGCTTTCAATCCGCTCCAGCCCGCGCCGGGGGTGTACGCCATCAGCGCCACCAACCTGCAGGGCGTTTACTTCTCCGACCACGACCTCTTCGCCTGGTTCCGGGAACGGCAGCCGCTGGCGAAGATCGGGTACTCGATTTTCATCTACGAGGTGGGCGGCGAGGAAGCGGAGGCCGCCGGGTCGGTGGCCTGCCTGTCGGGCGTGAATCTGAACGAGTTGGACGCCCAGGCGCGGGCGCTCACGGTGGACAGCGAAGCGACACAGCTCAAATGGTTCGACCACCACACCGGCTTTCTCCTGCCGGCCGAGGGGCAGGAGGTAAGCTACGTCGTCCAGGACGTCTTCCCCTTCTCACCCGAGCTCCAGCAGCGGTTTCAGCAGGACAGCGAGCTGCTGCACGTTGCTGAGGACGGGTCTTACGCCACCTATCGGTTGGTGGGCCGCGATGCGCTGGCCGAGAAGCTGGCATCTGTGCAGCAGAGCTCCGCCATCTATTGGAGCCCGGCCGTCGAGTTCGCGCCCGGAGATCCACAAGGATTGCTATACCCCCTCGCGCCGCCGGTCAACTTCAACCACCAGGTGGCCCTCCTGGGCTATGAGTACATGCCCAGCGATCCGGACGGCGGTATCGAACTGCTCACCTATTGGCAGGTTCTACAGGTTGCGGACCCTCCGTTGGCCATCTTCGTCCATCTACTGGATGCCCACAGCGTCGTGGTGGGGAGCTACGATGGCTTGAGTGTCTCGCCGACGAGCTGGGAGCCGGGCGACGTTTTCATCCAATGGCACAGCCTGCCCATCGAGCCAACTGCGCCGGCGGGGGAGTATCAGGTGGAGCTGGGCATCTACTCGCCAGCCACCATGCAACGGCTGCCCATCTATCAGGAGGGCGAGGCCTTGGCCGACCGACTGCTCCTATCGCCCATTCAAGTGAACCTTGCCCAGTAGCTCAAAATGTGATACAATCACCGAGGTACAACTGGCGGGCAAGAGGGCCTTGAGTGCCGAAGAGTTCGCCAGAGGGCAGACGGATTTCGAGGGTTCGATACTCGGTCGAGGAGGTTGGCAGATGAAGAAGAAGAGGAGAATCTGGATACTATCAAAGATAGTGATTTGGGCCTCGATGGTCACGATAGGCTGTGCGCTGGCCCTGTCCAATCCAACACACGAGGGGCAAAGTGCAAGCTCTCCATTCCCTTTGGTTGAGGCAGGTGAATCCGGAGCGAGCAGCGTGTTCGAGACAGAGTTTTCTGGCTCGTGTGATCCCAAGGGTGAGAACGAACTCCCCGAGACGTGTGCAGTTACGCAGGCACGTAAAACCGAGGGGGGGAGCACGCTCATCTTTCCCCTGGTGCTCGTGGGAGACGTTGAGCTGGTTGAAAGGGAGAAGATATTTCTACCGCTGTTCACCAAATCCATGGTGCTCTGTGCTGATCGCGTCGTCAGGACTGGCGACAAGCTCACTTTCAATGGTCGAGAGATTCGGTTGATCGGCATGAACGTGGCCTATATCCTGGAAGAGTGGTTCCCGGATGACCAGTGGGAGGAGATACTCTCCTTCCTGTCCCAGTCCGGAAATACCGTCCGTATCCCCGTTTTTCCTAAGCATGCGCGGGACGGTGGACTCGATCGGGTGGAACGGTTGATCCGCCTGGGTGGCGAGTACGGTCTGAGGTTCATCATCGTCCTCGACGCCTACATGGCGGCAGACTATCCCATCAAGAACGAAGGCTGGTTTCGCTCAGGGTACAAAGGTGAGTATATGGACCATCTGAGGAGTGTGGTGACCAGGCTGAGAGACTATCCTGAGGTGGCGTTGTGGCAGTTGATGGGGGAGCCCAGTTGTGCTCCTGAGGGAGGGAGGCAGTCTTGCTACAACGCGCTGGTCGAATGGGCCAGGGTGGCCTCTGAGGAGATAAAGGAACTCGATCCCTGCCGGCCCGTGGCCGTGGGGATGATCTCCGTTGGGGGGCCTCAGCCTCAAGGGGAGGCAGCCTGGCGCAAGATGCACACTTTTCCCTCGATTGATGCCGTGACGGTTCACATCTGGACCAACGTCTGGTACGAGCGGGAGTTGAGAATTGCCGATGAATTGGACCTGCCCGTTCTTTACACCGAAGTCTACCATCGGGCCTACAAAAAGAACGGTCGCCTTATCCGCCCAGGAATCCTGGAAGAAAGGGTGCCCATTATCGAGGATTTCATGCAGCGATCCTTCGAGGCGGGAGTGGACGGTATAATCCTCTGGCAGTACATTCACCAGGGCTACTGCGGAGAGTTGGATTACAATCAGAGTGACCCCGTTTGGAAGGTGCTTCAGTCTTTCTCGAATGAACAGTGAACATCTTTGGAATTTCAGAGGCAGCGAGCATAACCTGCTGAAGGAGCTACGCCAGGTCAACGTCATGGATCCAGGTTTGATCGCACTGCGAACCGCTCTCCCCGAGCTGGCCCACGTCCCGCTGGGACGCAGATGAGGTGGTGCGCAATGCTCTTTATCGGAATTTCATCATTTCTTCATCAAACCTTTACAGAAGTCTGCTATAATAGAGCCGTAGGGGGAAAGAGCAATGTCTGACAGGTCACTGATCGAGATACGCGACATCACCAAGATTTACCGTATGGGTGGTGACATAGAAGTTCATGCTCTGCGCGGGGTCTCCATGCAGGTGGACGAAGGCGAGTTGTTGTCCATCATGGGGCCGTCTGGTTCCGGCAAGTCTACCCTGATGAACGTGCTGGGCTGTCTGGACCAGCCGACGTCGGGAGAGTATTACCTGGCTGGCGTGGACGTGAAGGCGCTGAACGACAACGCGCTGGCCGAGATCCGCAATCGCAAAATCGGGTTTGTGTTCCAGACATTCAACCTGCTGCCCCGGACGACAGCGCTCCAGAACGTAGAGCTACCGCTGATCTACCGGGGCACCAGCGGGCGGGAGCGACGGCGGCAGGCCACGGAGGCACTGGAAATGGTCGGCCTGGGAGATCGGATCGGCCACCGCCCCAATGAGCTTTCCGGCGGCGAGCAGCAGCGGGTGGCCATCGCCCGCGCGCTGGCGACACGGCCGGACATCATCCTGGCCGACGAGCCGACGGGCAACCTGGACTCCCGCTCTGGGGCCGAGCTTGTGGCTGTCCTGCAGCGACTAAATCACGAGATGGGCATCACCGTGGTCTTCGTGACCCACGATCCCGACATCGCGGCGCACACGCGGCGCATCGTGCGGTTGCTCGATGGCAGGATCGTGGCCGACGAGCCGGTGGAGAACCCGCTGGACGCGGAGGTGACGCTGGCGGCGGTGGAGGGTAATTAGAGATTAGATATTAGAGATTGAGAGGAGGAGAGAATGAAGAAGATTTGGATTGGGGTAGCAGTGGTATTGCTCGTTGTGGCCGTAGGGGGCGGCGCATTTTGGGCGGGGATGTCCTATGGCAAGTCTCAGGCCGGGCAGGATATCACGAGTCTGATGCAGGAGCGAATGGGGGTCCGAGGCGGTCGGGTTCCCGGCCAGGGTATGTTCCCCCAGGGAGGACAGGGTGACGCCCAACAATTCGGTAGCGGTATGATGGGCGCCATGGGTACCATGGGCACCATCGAGGCCGTCGAGGGCGAGACCCTGATCATCAACACCGATGAGGGCCTCATCCGGGTGCAGACCACTGACACGACGCTTATTCAAAAGAACATGTCGGTGGGGGTGGGCGATCTGGAGATCGGTGAGGCGGTGGTGGTATCAGGCCCGCAAAATGACGATGGCAGCATCACCGCCCGCTCCGTCATGTCCGTAGGGGCGTTCCGGTTCGATCAGCCATCAGGAGGAGAGTAAAATGCAGCGACTGAAGCGCGTGTTGAAGTGGTGGCCTGTCCTTCTGATCCTGATCCTTGTGGTAGTCGGGGTGAGGATAGTACCAAATTGGCTCTCGAACCGTGCAAGTGAGACGCCTGACGACCTGACCCAGGTGTTCACGGCGCAACGCGGGAATCTGGTAGCGGCCATCTCCCCCACCGGGGAGGTCTACGCCCCCCGCCAGGTAGACCTGAGCTTTGATGTCAACAAAGTCCAGTTGATCGAGTTGAGCGTCGCCCCAGGGCAGAAAGTGCAGGCCGGAGACGTGCTGGCCCGCATTGACGCCACCGCCTTGGAGCGAGCGGTGATCCAGGCGGAGGCCGATCTCACCGTAGCCGAGGACAACCTGGACAAGGCTCAGAACCCTTACACTGAGCTTGATCTGACCCAGGCCAAACTGGCCGTGGCTCAGGCGGAGGTGGCTCTGGAGGAGGCGAAAGAGAACCTGGAGGAGGTGCGGAACCCGGCGACCGAGCTCGATCTGACCCAGACCAAGCTGGCCGTGGCCCAGGCCGAACTAGACCTGGCCGAGGCCAAGGAGAACCTGGAGGAGGTGCGGAACCCCACCACCGAACTTGATCTGACTTCAGTCGAGTTGGCCGTGGCCCAGGCCGAGATAGACCTGGAGGATGCCAAGGAGGAACTGGAAACTTTGCTCAACCCTGACATCGAGGCGGCCCAGGTCGCTGTCCGCGATGCGACTGCAAACCTGGAAAGTGCCAGGAATCAATTGATCGTGGTCGAAAACAACCCAGACAATGCGGCCAAACTCCGCACCCTTGAGGCCGAAGCGGACTGGTACCGGAACAACTATTGGGAGGCCCAGCAAAAGTTCGAGAATGGGAAGATTGACCAAGGAAAGCTCAACCAGGAATACAGCAACATGCTGGCCGCTGAGGAGAGATTGACAGCCGCCCGGGCGCAGGCCGAATCATCCCTCAGCAGCGCTCAGAGCAAGGTGACCCAGGCCGAGGAGGCGCTGCGCGACGCCCAGGAGGATCTGGCCGATCTGCAAAGCGGCCCGGACGCTTTGGAGCTGACCCGGGCCAAGACCCGGGTGACCCAGGCCGAGTACAACCTGACCAAAGCTCAGGAAAACCTGGCGGAGATCGAAGCCGACCCCGACCTTTCGGAGTTGGCCCGGGCCGAGACTCAAGTGGCCCAGGCCGAGTACAACCTGGCCAAAGCCCAGGAAACCCTGGCCGAGATCAAAGCCGGCGCCGACGCTTTGGAGCTGGCCCGGACTGAAACTCAGGTGACCCAGGCCGAGTACAACCTGGCCAAAGCCCAGGAAACGCTGGCCGAGATCGAGGCCGGCTCCGACCCCAAAGAACTCGAGGTGGCTCAGGCCAGGGTCATCAGCGCGCAGGCGTCCCTGGAGGAGGCCCAGGCCGCGCTAGAGGCGGCGACGATGATCGCACCATTTGCCGGCACGATCATCTCAGTGGGGGCCGAGGTGGATGACCTGGTTTCGTCAAACATCAACGTGGTCACGCTGGCAGACCTCTCGAACCTGCGGGTGCAGGCCATCGTGGACGAGACCGACATCAGCCTGGTGGAAATCGGCCAGGACGTGGAGGTCACTTTCGATGCCTTTCCCGGCAAGCGTTTCTGGGGCGAAGTGCTGGAGGTGCCGTTGCAAGGACGCCTCATGCAGAACGTTTTGATGTACGAGGTGCCCGTTAGCCTGGAAGGGGCAGAGGACGTGGCCCTCAAGCCGGGCATGACGGCCAATCTCACGATTGTTGTGGGACGGCGCGAGAACGCACTGCTGGTGCCGGCCATGGCCGTGCAGCAGGGAGAAGAGGGCAATGTGGTGATGGTGCAGGATTCGCCGGAAGGCCCAGTAATGACCACGCAGGTACAGGTGGGGTTGAGCGATGGCATGTACGTAGAGATAATGTCGGGATTGATCGAAGGCGATAGCGTGATAGTCGAGTACCAACCCGTGCAGGATCAACTGTCTGGCTTTATGCGCATGATGATGCCCGGCAGCGGCGGGGGGATGAGGCGGCCATGAACGTCTTCGCAAGCGTGCAGGTGGCCCTGCGGTCACTGGTGGCCAACAAACTGCGCTCTGGGCTGACGATGCTGGGCATCATCATCGGCGTGGCGGCGGTCATCGCCCTGGTGGCCGTCGGCGCCGGGGCCCAGGCACAAGTGACAGAACAGTTCGAGAGCCTGGGTTCTAACATGCTGGTCATCTCGCCGGGAGCTGTGTCCTTCCGTGGCATCTCCATGGGCGGCGGCAGCGCCGAGAGCCTGACCAATGATGATGTAGAAGCCATAGCCCACCTGGCCAGTGCCGTATCCGCCATCGCGCCAGAGTACTCCGTCTGGGGTCAGCAGGTGGTCTACGGCAACAAGAACACCCAGACTACGGTGCTGGGGGTCACCCCCGAGTACCCGACAGTGCGCAACTGGCAGGTAGACCGAGGGCGCTTCATCGAAAGCCTGGATCTCACGAATCAGGCCAAGGTGGCCGTCCTGGGAGCGACAGTGGCCGAGGAGCTCTTCGAGGGGACGCTCGTTGATCCTCTGGGCAAACGTGTCAAGATCAACCGGCAGAACTATCAAGTCGTGGGCCTTATGGCCGCCAAGGGGGTCGGCGGCTTTCAAAACCTGGATGACCAGGTGTTCATCCCGTTAAGTACAGCTCAACTCAAGTTTGGCGGAGCGGGCAATACGTCCCTGGGGGCCATCAACGTGCAGGTAGTCTCGCCAGAGAAGATGGAGTGGGCTCAGGCCGAGTTGACTGCCATCCTGCGGGCCAGCCATGGCCTGGCGCAGGGACAGGCCGATGACTTTACCGTGCAAGACCAGACGCAGATCGTGGAGACGATGCAGGACATAATGAGTACCTTCACCGTGCTCCTGGGCAGCATCGCTGCCATTTCTCTCCTGGTGGGGGGCATCGGCGTCATGAACATCATGCTGGTATCGGTGACAGAGCGGACGCGGGAGATCGGCATCCGCAAGGCGGTGGGGGCCAAACGACGGGACATCATGGCCCAGTTCCTGGTGGAGGCAATGGCGCTTAGTTTTCTAGGGGGGCTGATTGGTGTCCTGGCTGGCTACGGCGGCGCGCAAGTTATCACCCCCTTGATGGGAGGTGCCAGCGCCCTGGTCACCACCGACAGCGTGGCCATGGCCCTGGGCGTGTCTATCGCCGTGGGCCTCTTCTTCGGTCTCTATCCCGCCAGCCGGGCCGCTGCGCTGAATCCTATTGACGCTTTGCGGTTTGAGTAGACGGAGAATGGAGAGTGGAGAATGGAAGATGGAGAATGGAGAATGGACAATGGAAGATGGAAGATGGAGATTGAGTTCCCCCTTCCATTCTCCCCTTTCCCCTTTCCCCCTGCCCCTTTCCATTTTCCATCCTCCCCCTTCCCTTTTCCCCTTTCCGTTGAGGGAGTGAACATGGCTAAAACCAAGATCTTGATAGTGGACGATGACCGAAAGATCGTAGACCTGGTGCGGGCGTATATGGAGAAGGATGGCTATCGGGTGTCAGTTGCCTACGATGGCCTGCAGGCCCTGGAGCTGGCCCGCCAGCAGCAGCCGGACCTGATCGTGCTGGATCTGATGCTGCCGGGCATGGACGGGCTTGACGTGTGCCGCATCCTGCGGGGTGAGGGCAACAAAGTGCCCATCATCATGCTCACGGCCAAGACCACCGAAGCGGACAAGCTCATCGGGCTGGACCTGGGGGCCGACGACTACGTGACCAAACCCTTCAGTCCCCGTGAGTTGTTGGCCAGGGTGCGGGCGGTGCTGCGTCGAGTCGGCGAAGAGGAGTACGAAGGGCCTTCCGAGGTGCGCTTCGGCGATCTGCTGGTGGACTTCGTTCGCCACCAGGTTCAGATAGGGGGGAAACCCGTCAGCCTCACCCCCACCGAATTCAAGCTGCTGGAGGTGCTCATCAGGGAGCCAGGTCGGGCCTTCAGCCGGTTGGAGCTACTGGACCGGGTCTTTGGCTACGACTTCGAGGGGTTCGAGCGCACCATAGATGTCCACGTGATGAACCTGCGCCGGAAGATCGAGCCGGACCGCCAGAATCCGATCTACATCAAGACAGTTTACGGTATGGGCTATAAGTTTGCTGAGGATTAATTAGAAGCTCAAAGTTCAAAGCTCAAAGCTCAAAAGATTTTGGACTTTGGATTTTGGACTTTGGATTTTGGAGTTGAGATGTTGTTTCACAGTTTGCGCTTTCGGGTGCTGGTGGCGTTGATCCTGGTGATCGTGGTGGCTGTGGGGATAGTGGCCTTCTTGGCCAGCCGGGCCACCAGCGGCGAGTTCCAGCGCTACGTGGAGCGCGGCGGGATGATGCGCCACCAGCGGTTCGAGGTGTCTTTGGCCGGGTACTATATGCGGAATCGAAGCTGGTCTGGCGTTCAGCCGTGGGTCAAGCATATAGGGCAGATCACGGGGGAGCGAATCATCCTGGCTAACGGGGAGGGGCGGATCGTCGCCGACTCCGCGAATAAGCTCATAGGCCAGACCGTGGCCCAGGACTGGGCTGCCCCGGTTGCTCTTATCAGGCAGCGTGGAGTGCTGGTGGGTGCTGTCTACGTCAATCCTCTTGGCCCGGCCGATGATCCTCAGAGAGAGGCATTCTTGGCCGGCATCAACCGCACCTTGCTGCTGGCCGCGGTGGTCGCTGGCCTGGCTGCGGTGCTGCTCACGGTGGGCCTTTCGCGCCGCATCCTGAAGCCGGTGGAGACTCTGACTGCCGCCGCCCGGCGGATGGAGAGGGGCGACCTCAGCCAACGAGTGGAGGTGCAATCCAACGACGAGATCGGCGAGCTGGCCCGGGCCTTTAACGCCATGGCCGACGGGCTGACCCGGCTCGAAGACTTGCGCCGCAGCATGGTTTCCGATGTGGCCCACGAGCTACGTACTCCTTTGTCCAACATCCGGGGCTATCTGGAGGCCCTGCAGGATGGCGTAGTTGAGCCGAAGCGGGAGATCATTGATTCCCTCCACGAAGAGGCCATGCTCCTCAACCGCCTGGTGGACGACCTGCAGGAGCTGGCCCTGGCCGAGGCGGGGCAACTCAGGCTGGAGCGCCAACCGGTGGCCCCGGCCGATCTGGTAAACAGGGCAATGGAGGCCGCCCGTGCCCAGGCGGCAGCCGGCGGGATCACCTTGCAGGCTGACCTGCCTGCGGATCTGCCCCTGGTGGACGTTGATCCCCAGCGGATTGGGCAGGTATTGGGTAACTTGTTGAGCAATGCCCTGACCCACACGCCCTCAGGCGGGGAAGTCGTCGTCGCAGCTCAGGCGAGGGAATCGGAGGTCGAGCTCAGCGTCAGCGACACCGGCGAGGGCATCCTTCCTGATCACTTGCCGTACATCTTCGAGCGATTCTATCGGGCCGACAAGTCGCGGTCGCGGGCCACGGGTGGGACGGGGCTGGGGCTGGCCATCGCCAGGCAACTGGTGGAGGCCCACGGCGGGCGGATCGAGGTAGAAAGCGAAGTTGGTCGGGGGACGCAGTTCACCTTCACTTTGCCGGTAGCCGAGACTTAACCTGGGCGGTCAGAGACAGATGCCCCTCAAATGCGATTCGGCAGGCGAGGGGCTTTTTGATTGGAGAACAACAGAGCAAAAACTCCATTTGACAAATCCGTGCCCCTGTTCTATAATTATATTCGATTATTCTAATATGGTTGGAGAAAGAAGGGTGGGACATGGATACTCGTGCTGAGCAGGGTCGAAGCGCTCGTGCTTACAGATTCCAGGCTATAACGGCCAAGGCGTTGGCGCATCCTACCCGCATTGGCATTTTGGAGATGCTGCGGGGAGGAGAGCGGTGTGTCTGTGAGATGGAGCCAGAGCTGACGGCGAGTCAGGCCAACATCTCCCAGCATCTGGCTGTCCTGCGGGCCGGTAACCTGGTGGTAGCGCGACGTGACGGGGTGCGAATGATGTATTGCGTGACAGACAAGCGGGTGTTCCGGGTGCTGGACCTGATGGGCTCCATCGCTCACGACCAATTGGATGCGGCTCGCCAGGCCCTCGCTGCCCTGGAAGGAATTGCGGCTTGATATGGACTCAGAACAGAGAGAACGCAAAGGTATCCTGGCTGTCAACCTTGGGCTGGCGGCTAACATCTTTCTGGCCGCCCTGAAAACGACCATCGGCATTTGGGGCCACAGCCCCGCCCTGCTCGCCGACGGCATCAACTCCACCTCCGACGCGGCCTACTGCATTGTGGTCAGCGTGTTCATGCGGAAGGCCAGCAAGCCGGCCGATACCGAGCACCCCTACGGCCACCGCCAATTGGAAAGCATCGCTGCTCTGGTCGTAGGCTCGTTTGTCATCACCACCGCCGTGGCCATTTTCTGGAACGCGGTCAACAATGTGTACGACCTGCTGGCCGGACAGGGCGATTTCGGCGGAGCCACGGTCGGCGCCTTGTGGGCAGCATTGCTCACCCTGGTCCTCAAGATAGGGTTGACCATCTTCACCCAGCGGATCGGCCGGCAGACGAGGAACGTCGCCGTGCTGGCGCTGGCCTACGACCACCGCAACGACGTGTTCTCCGTCTCAGCGGCGGCCATCGGCATCTTTCTGGGCCGGATGGGTTACCCCTGGGTGGATCCGCTGGCCGGAGCGCTGGTTGCAATGGTGATTCTGCGCACAGGGATTGAGATTCTGCGCCAATCCTCTGCCGACTTGATGGACACCGTGCCTGGACGGTCACTGGCTCAGCAGATCACCGAATTGCTGAGCACCGTTCCGGGGGTGAAACAGGTCGAGGAAATCCATGCCCACCGGTTCGGCCCATACCTGGTCGTCAACGTCACCATCGGGGTTGACGGCTCGTTGAGTGTCGCTGACGGCGACGAGATCGCCTCTCAAGTGGAGCACACTTTGTACCAGCGCATCGAGCTCCTGCGCCGGGTTTACGTACATTACCACCCGGCCAGCACCCCTCACCAGCAAAAGGAGATCTGACATCGCACCATGAACACCATCGTAGACTACATCTTCATGCTGTTGCAGTCCGGCTGGATGAGCTTGCTGGACTATCTGGCCGCCCATGTGCTGTTGTGCCTGGTGCCGGCCTTCTTCATCGCCGGGGCCCTGAGCGCGCTCATCCCCAAGGAAATGGTGACTCGCTACCTGGGCCCCAGGGCATCCAAATGGATTTCCTACCCGGCAGCCTCGGTGGGCGGTTTTGTGCTGGCCGTCTGTTCCTGCACCATCCTGCCCCTGTTCGCCGGCATCTGGAAGCGCGGCGCGGGGCTGGGGCCGGCCATCACTTTCCTCTTCGTCGGCCCGGCGGTGAACATCCTGGCCATCGCCTACACCGGCGCGGCCATCGGCATGGACATCGCCATCGCTCGCATTGTGCTGTCCATCGTCTTCGGCGTTGCCATCGGCCTGATCATGGCCGCCATTTTCAAGGACAGCCAGGCAGTGGATGTTGGCCTGTTTGACCAAAAGGCACAAGTCAGGCCAGCAGTGTGGGCCTTCTTTGGGCTGCTGTTGGCGGTGCTCATCGTGGGCACCTTGCAAGTGGACGTGCTGACCCGCACCTGGTTCTCGCTGACCCTGCCGCTGGACGTCCCGGCCAGCCTTCAAAACGCGCTGGAGGGCGTGCACCTGAGCTTCCAGGGCGCGCTGCTCATCGTCATGCTGGTGGTCATCGCCCTGGCTGCCTGGCGGGGGCTGGAGTCGGTGCTGGAGCAGACCAACGGCTGGACCTGGGCGACCATGATCCTTGTGGCCGCTACCCTGCTGATCGCCGCGCCGACGCTTGATACCACTGGCAGCGTCGTGGTTGGCCTCACGGGGCGTTTCATTGGCGAGGTGGTGCTGCTGGCCGGGATCGCAGTGGTAGCCGCGCGGGGCCTGGAGCGACGCCAGTTGCAGGAGTGGCTCTGGGAAACCTGGCGCTTCGTCAAGCAGATCTTCCCCCTGCTGATCATGGGCGTCTTCGGCGCTGGGGTGGTGAAGGTGCTCACCCCTGAGCAGTGGATCCAGACCCTGGCCGGGCGCAACACGATACTGGCCAACCTGGTGGGGGTGATCTTTGGCGTCTTCATGTACTTCCCCACTCTGGTGGAGGTGCCCATTGCTCGTATGTTCCTCGAACTGGGGATGCATCGCGGGCCGCTCTTGGCCTACCTGCTGGCCGACCCAGCGCTGTCGGTGCAGAGCATCCTGATCACGGGCAAGATCCTGGGCAGCAGGCGTACCTGGGTGTACGTGGGGCTGGTGACCGTGTTCAGCACCCTGGCTGGCTATATCTTCGGGCTGGCGCTGGCAGTGCTGTGACATGAGATCTAAAACATCTACAAACAAAAGGGAGGAAAACGATGAATGTCAAAGTGCTGGGGCCTGGCTGCCCCAATTGTCAGAAGGTCGAAGCCTACGTTCGGGAGGTGGTGGCAGAGCTGGGCGTTGAGGCCACCGTCGAGAAAGTGGCCGACCTGAATCGGATCATGGATTATGCTATCCTGGCCACACCGGGGCTGGTCATTGATGAGCAGGTGGTGTGCTCAGGCCGGATTCCCTCCAAGGCTGAGGTGACTCAATGGCTGACCACGGCCCTGGCGCGCCAGAGCACTGGTGAATGAAACAGGTGCGGTTGGCTATGGTGGACGAATCGAGTATGGAGAGCGAAGCGGACCGGGGAAGCGGGAGCAACTCCCGGCTCTGATTCAGGGCGAGCTTCAAAAAAAACATTAGATAAAGGAGAAATAACACGATGAGTAGATTCGAAAAGTATCTGGCTTTATGGGTTGCGCTTTGCATGGTTAGCGGGGTGGTACTTTCCCAAACAGTACCTGGCATCAGCGAGGCTATTGATTCCTGGCAAATCCGTGGGATTTCGATCCCCATTGGCATCTGTCTGTTTCTGATGATGTACCCGGCCATGCTCAATCTGCAAGTATCCGAACTGAAAAAGCTAAAGAGCAACCCAAAACCGATCGTAATGACCCTGTTTTCCAATTGGGTGATCGCGCCCTTGGTTGCGGCGGGGCTGGCATATCTGTTTTTGCGGGGAAACGAACAGCTTATCGTCGCCGTCATCTTGTTGGGGTCGAGCCCTTGCACTGCGATGGTTCTCGTCTGGGGCAAGCTGTCCGAAGGGAACCAGGAGCAGAACGTGGTCAACACGAGCCTGAATACCATCACCATTTTGGTGCTTTACGTGCCGATCGTTTCACTATTGACAGGCATTCAAAACGTCCCCATAGATCGAGGGTTGCTGGTTATCTCAACGTTCGTCTTTATCGGAATTCCGCTGATCCTTGGAATCGTAAGCAAGCGGGTTCTGATCAGGGCCAGAGGGGAACGGTGGTTCGAGAATGCATATCGCCCTGCTGTCGGCAAGATCTCTATCGTGGCCCTCTTAGCGACGCTCATCGTGCTCTTTTCGCTGAATGGGCAAGTTATGCTTGAGCACTTCGATCAACTGTTGTTAGTCTCGGTTCCACTGTTGCTTGGGTTCATCATCGTGGTCGGATACAATATTCTGATCACCAGAGCCTTCGGACTGGAATACAGGGAGGCCATAACCACGGTCATCATCGGATCTTCGAGCCACTTTGAAATCGCCATCGCCACCGCGGTAGCGATGTACGGTGTCGGTTCGTATGCAGCTCTGGGAACCACGGTTGGCCTGTTCTGGGAAGTGCCGATCATGTTGGGCCTGGTCTCCCTGGGCAAAGTCCTGCGGAAAAGAAACTTCTGGAATGGATAAGATTCGAGGAGAATGCAGCAAGTGAGAGTAGGGGACAGGTGAAAAAAGATTGAACGAAGAGGGAAACATTAAACCCAACCCATTCAGGAGGATGACATGACCAAACGTCGAACAAAGCCGCGATCTTCCAAAACACGCACGGCGACCCGACCCCGGTCTGGAGACGGCCAGACCGGGCTAATAGCAGCCATCGTGCTGGTCGCGCTGGTGGTCATCAGCGCTGGCCTGTGGCTGATCGGAGCATGGCCTGGTCAGTCCGCAACGGCGTCGGTTTCGCAGCTCCAGCCAATCAATGACCTGGACCAGCTTCCCCCCGGCCAGGCAGAACACGTCGAGGTGGCTTACTTCCATCGCACCCAGCGCTGTGCAAGCTGTATCGAAGCTGAACGGCTGGTGCGCAAGACGTTCGATACCTACTTCACCGACCAGCTCGAGAGCGGCGAGATGAGCCTGGTGGTGGCCGACGTTCAGAAGCCGCAAAACGCAGCCCTGGCAGAGAAGTACGATGCCTTGAGCTCGTCCCTCTACCTGGGTATCGTGAAGGATGGAATCGAGTACACTTGGCTTGTAAGCGACATCTGGTTCACGCGGAGCGACGAGGCGAGGTTTATGGCGACGTTGCGTGATGAGATCAACATCGCTTACGGAGGCCAGTAATGGACTTCGGTTCCTGGATTCAGGACATCATCGCCACGACCAATTTGCCGTTCCTGGCAGCGTTCCTGGTCGGGCTGCTGGCGTCCATCGGGCCGTGCCCGCTGGCGACCAACGTGACGGCGTTGAGCTACACGGCCCAGCAGTTCACCGACCGCCGGGCGGTGGTGGCGAGCGGCGTGTTGTACACCCTGGGCCGGGCGATAGCTTATGGCCTGGTTGGGCTGGTGGTGTTGACGACTGGGGCGAGGGTGGGCCAACTGGCCGGCAGCCTTCAGAACGTGGCCGACGTCGGCCTGGGGCCGTTGTTGATCCTGGTGGGATTGGTGCTGTTGGACGTGATCCGGCCCAACTTGACAGCGGGTTCCGGGCTACTCATGCGGTTACAAGAGCGAGTCGCACAGCGGCGTGGGGTCGGAGCCTTCTTCCTAGGCTTCCTGTTCGCCCTGGCCTTTTGTCCATACAGCGCGGCCCTCTACTTCGGCATCTTGATCCCGATGGCCTTCGGTTCAGCCGCCGGGCTTGCTCTGCCGCTGCTGTTTGGGATTGGCACGAGCGTGCCGGTCCTGGTGTTGGGCGTGCCGCTGGCGCTGGGCCTGGAGCGGGCGGCAGCCGGGCTCAATCTGCTGGGGCGAGCCGAGCTGGTAGTCCGCAAAGTGGCCGCCTGGACATTCATCGGCGCCGGGCTCTTCAGCCTGGCGCGCTTTGTTCAGACGTTGATCGGTTGATAGGAGGAGTGAGTTTGGGCATTATGAGACAAAAGACCGTACTGCTAATACTGTTGCTCTTGCTGGTTTCAGTGCTGCCCGCAGTCCAGGCTGACGAGCCGGTGGTACAGGCCATTCTTTTTCGCTCCCCTACCTGTCCCGCCTGCCATAGCGTCATTGACGAGCTGCTGTCGCCGATGGCTGGCGACTACGGCGACCGGCTCCAGATCATGGCCATTGATACCTCTCAGTCGGCCGGCTTGCTACTCTATAATGCCGCCGTCCAGCGATACCAGATTCAGCGGCAGGGCGTGCCCACGCTGGTGGTCGGCGATGTGGTGCTGGTGGGTGGCCGCGAAATCCCAGAGCAATTCCCCTCCCTGGTCGAGGAGGGACTGGCCGCCGGCGGCATCGGCTGGCCCGACATCCCTGGGCTGGCCCAGGCGGTCTCCGAAGCCCACATGACCATCGGCAGCGAGGGGCTTCAGCCCGTCGGGACCCAAGCGCCACCCCCAGACCCGGTGGGCTTTGCCCTGGCCTGGGTGGTGCTGGCAGGAATGGTGGCCGCCCTGGGCTACGCCGCCTGGCGTGTTGGGACTGCCCGGCAATGCCTGGGCCGGTTATTACAGTCAGATCGCAAACCGCTTACCTATGCCAAAACGTGGGCCATCCCCATCTTGGACCTGGTGGGGTTGATAATCGCCGCCTACCTGGCTTACGTGGAAATCACCCACGTCGAAGCTCTCTGCGGGCCTATCGGCGAGTGCAATATCGTGCAAACCAGCTCCTACGCCCTGATGCTGGGAATCCCCGTCGCTGTGCTGGGCGTGCTGTACTACCTGGCCATCGGTGCGTTGTGGGTAGGGCAAAGGTACCTGGTCGGACGATGGGCTAACCTGTCGGCGCTGGGGCTGTTGGGGCTGACCCTCTTTGGCATCCTCTTCTCTATTTACCTGACCTGTCTGGAGCTTTTCGTCGTTCGCGCCATTTGTAGCTGGTGCCTCGGCTCGGCGGTGACGGCCACGATCTTGATGCTTCTGGTCGTGGTTCCCATCACAGGCAGCACATCGCCGAAACGTGTACGGCGTTGACATGTATAACTGCCTTCGCGCATAACGTGGGAGTGAGGCCGTTGGGGACTACGATACTGTGATCCAGGGCGTCAGGGCCAGAATGGAGGGCGACTTGTCTGACTTTTATGATCTTGCAATCCTGGGCGCCGGGCCGGGTGGTTACGTGGCTGCGCTGCGAGCTGCCCAACTCGGCGACCGCGTGGCGCTCATCGAGAAGGGTCGCGTGGGCGGGACCTGCCTGAACGTCGGCTGCATCCCCACCAAGGCCCTGACCACTTCCGCCGAACTGTTGCTCAAGGCACGGCGGGCCAGCGAGTTCGGCGTTTCCATTCCCAGCGCACTGCCCGACCTGCCGTCGCTGATGGCCTACAAACAGGCTGCCGTGGACAGGCTGGTGGGCGGCGTGGAACAACTGCTGAAGAAGCGCAAAGTCGCGCTGGTGCGGGGTGAGGGACGCCTCGTCCGCCCGGACACGCTGCGCGTCACCGACGCGGTAGGGGAGGCAGTGGAGATTTCCGCCCGGCACGTGATCCTTGCCCCAGGCTCCGTCACGGCTCGACCGCCCATCCCCGGCCTGGACTTACCCGGCGTGATCACCAGCACGGAGGCATTGGACATCACCGACGTCCCGGCGCACCTGATCGTCATCGGTGGGGGCGTGATCGGGCTGGAGTTCGCCTGTATCTACGAGGCACTGGGCAGCCGGGTGGCCGTCCTGGAAATGATGCCGACGCTGTTGCCGGGGGGAACAGACGAGTCGCTCGCCAGGCGGCTGGCGGCCATCCTGCAGCGGCGCGGGATGGCGATTCACACTGGGGCAACGGTGCAGGCGATTGAACTGGCCGGGAGAGGGCTGCGCGTCATCTTCGACGAAGCCAAAGGTGAGGTCGCTGTCGAGGGTGAGCGCGTGCTGGTCGCAGTGGGCCGCTGGCCGAATACCAGTGGCCTGGGGCTGGCCGAGCTCGGCGTGAAGATGAACGGCCGCGCTATCGCTGTGGACGAGCACCTGAGGACGAATCTCCCAAACGTGTGGGCCATCGGCGATGCCGTCGGCGGGATGATGCTGGCGCACAAGGCGATGGTTGATGGCCGCGTGGTGGCCGAGAACGTGACCGGCGGCAGGCGCGCCGTGGACTACCGTTCGCTGCCCAGCGTGATCTTCACCCGCCCCGAAGTCGCCAGCGTCGGCCTGACCGAAGCCGAGGCCCGTGCCCAGGGAGCGGACGTCAAGGTGATGAGGTTCCCGTTTTCGGCCAACCCACGGGCCCAAATCCTGGGTGAGACCGAGGGGCTGGTCAAGCTGGTGTGCGAGGCTGGCAGCGGGCGCGTGCTGGGCGTTCACCTGATGGGGCTGCACGTCACCGACCTGATCGCAGAAGGCGCGCTGGCGGTGCAGGTGGGGGCCACGGCAGACGACCTGGCCTGGACAACCCACGCCCACCCGACCCTGCCCGAGTCCATGCTGGAGGCCGCCCTCGGCTTCCGTGGCGCAATGATCCATTTTCACTCTCGGTAACTACCTCGACGACGTTAGATTCCAGGCCAAGTGTCATGGCGAGGCGCGCTGTTTGCGCCGCCTGTCCTGAGCTTGTCGAAGGGAAGCAATCCCCTAGCACGCTTGGAGATTGCTTCGCACAGACCGCTCGCAATGACACAGGCGTGCTAGCAGAGTGGGCTCCCATGCCCGCGATGTCGGCCTGCGATGTCTTTGTCAAGCCCTCGTGGAGCACGAGCCCCGCCAAGGCGACGAGGTCGCACCTGCGGCCCACCTGAGACACGAAAAAGACCTCGGAGGTCTCCCCAGACCTCCGAGGTCGTGTGTTCTTGCTAAAGAACGACTTTGCTATCCAGCCGTGTCGAACGATTTCCAGAACTCCTCGTGCCTGACGCCACCTGTTTGTTGGATGCGTTGCTCGGCGGCATCCAACAGGCGACGAAACCTGGGGGTGTGGGCCAACACAAGTCGCTCCAGTTCATCGTCTTCCAGAATGGAGATCAATACAGCCACAGGACGGCCATTCTTGGTGATGATAACCGGCCCGTCCTGACATCGTTCCAGATAGGCGCTGAAACGGGCCTTCACTTCTGATACAGGCGCGATTTTCATAACTCGAACTCCTCTCCACCTATGAACAGCCGATTGCCCACTTTGACCCCGATTGCCAGGATGTGTACTTCACCGATTGAGGGATCAGTTCGATAGAACACGCGGAACCGATTGTTGGGGCCAAAGCGCATCTCCCACGCCGTATCAAACACAGAAGGTCGAAGCAAAGGTTTACGATTGCGTGTCTCGACCTCTGGCTCGTAGCGCAACTGTTCTTCGATGGTGCGCCGAATCAGCTAATGATGCTTGCGGTCAATCGCTTTCAGATGTTGCGCAACTTCGGGATCGTAGATGAGTTCAAAAGGCTGTTTGGACGTCATGGTTTCTGACCATAATTATAGTCATTTTGGGGTTTTGTGCAAGTCTCCCCAAAGAACCTATTTGGGTCGAGACATCGTTAACTGATTCCGCGCTTGTCGGCCCTAAAGTGATTGGAGATTCACGGGCGCGGTGGCTGTAAATTGTCTTTTGTCTCTTTTTGCAGTATAATTGTTCGTGGATTCCCATCCAGCGAGTGGAGGTGAAAGCATGAAGATGAGTATTATCGGTCAGAGTCTACCACGCATTGACGCCCAGGCCAAGGTCACGGGCCAGGCCAAGTACCCTGGCGATTTCTACATGGAAGGGATGCTCCATGCAAAAGTGGTGTGGAGCGAGCACCCCCACGCCAGGGTGCTGCGCATTGACACCAGCCAGGCCGAGGCCTATCCAGGCGTGGTCGCCGTCCTCACTTACAAGGATGTCCCCGTCAACGAGTACGGCATCAACATCATGGACCAGCCGGTGCTGGTGGCCGAGGGGGGCAAGGTGCGCTGGGTGGGCGACCGCATCGCCATCGTGGTGGCCGAGAGCGAGCGCGTCGCCGAGGCGGCCCGTAAGCTGGTCGAGGTGGGCTACGAGCCGCTGCCCGTGGTGGACGACGCCCGGGAGGCGATGGGGCCCGATGCGCCCCTGGTCCACGAGGGGAGGGACACCAACGTACTGGAGCGCTTCAAGATTCGCAAGGGGGACGTGGAAGCTGGCTTCGCCGACGCTGACGTCATCGTCGAAGGCTACTACGTCACCCCCTACGTGGAGCACGCCTACCTGCAGCCCGAAGCCGGCCTGGGCTACATTGACGAAGAGGGGCGGGTCACTGTGATTGCCGCCGCGCAGTGGGCCCAGGACGACCTGCACCAGATCGCCCATCTGCTGGATCTGCCCGAAGACCGCGTGCGCGAGATCGTGCCCGCCGTGGGTGGGGCCTTTGGTGGGCGGGAGGATATGTTCATCCAGCACCTGCTGGCCCTGTGCGCCTTCTGCCTCCGCCGCCCGGTGAAGATGGTCTTCAGCCGCGAGGAGTCGGTGTGCCGCACCGGCAAGCGCCATCCATACTACATGCGCTACAGGACCGGGGCCACGCAGGACGGCAAGTTGACGGCCATGGAGATTGAACTCATCTCCGACGCTGGAGCCTACGCCAGCACGAGCACCGTGGTGATGGCCAATGCCACCAGCTTTGCCGCTGGCCCCTACGTAGTGCCCAACGCCAAGATAGATAGTTGCACTGTTTACACCAACAACGCCGTGGGCATGGCCATGCGTGGTTTCGGCTCCACCCAGCCGCCGGTGGCCTACGAGTTGCAGATGGGCAAGCTGGCCGAGGCCCTGGGCATGGACCCGGTGGAGATCCGGATGAAGAACCTATTCGAGGACGGTTCAATAGCGGTCACGGGCAATCCCATGCCGCCGGGGGTGGGCATGAAAGAGACGCTGCGGCAGGCTGCGTTGGCTGCTGGCTGGCGTGAGGAGAATGGACACTGGGTGCGGCCGGAGCCGCTCCCGTCAGTAGACAATAAGCTGCGCGGCGTGGGGGTGGCCTGCGGCTACAAGAACGTGGGATACAGCATGGGCTTCGACGACAAGTCCACGGCTGTGGTCGAGCTTTCCCTAGATGAGCCTGGTCAGATAGAGAGGGCGGTGGTGAAGATCGCGGCTTCGGAAGTGGGGCAGGGGGTGCATACTGCCCTGGCCCAGATCGCGGCCGAGGTGTTGGGAGTCGGCATGGAGAGGGTAGATATCGCCCTGGTGGACACGGCCGAGACGCCCGACGCCGGCAGTTCCTCCGCCTCCCGCCACGTCTACATGTCCGGCAACGCGGTGCTGGCGGCTTGTCAGCTTGCTAAGGATAAGTGGCGCGCGGCCTTGCGAGCCGAGGAGGGCCAGACCCACGTCGAGGCCCGCTACACCTTCCACGGCCGCCACGCCAGACCCACCACGCCGTTCGATCCTGAGACCGGCATGTGCGACCCCCACATCAGCCATGGATACGCTACCCAGATAGCCGTGGTGGAAGTGGACGCCGAAACGGGGGAGGTGGGGGTGCTCAAGCTCTACTCCGCGCACGACGTGGGGCGAGCCGTCAATCCGCAGATGGTCAAAGGGCAGATTGGCGGCGGGGTGCACATGGGGCAGGGGTATGCCCTCATGGAGGAGTACATCCAGCAGCAGGGGGTGGTCAAGACCCGCAAGTTCAGCGAGTACTTCATCCCCACGGTCTTGGACATGCCACGCGAGATCGTGCCCATCATCGTCGAGACGCCCGACCCGACCGGCCCGTACGGGGCCACAGGGGTGGGGGAGATGACCACCCTGCCCACCGCCCCGGCCATAATCTCCGCCATCCACGACGCAACGGGGGTGTGGATCGAAGAGTTGCCAGCCACGGCGGAGAAGGTGCTGATGGGGATGCGTGAAAAGTGAGGCGTGAAACGTGATGATCTTACGTCGCGTAACCCTTACGTTTTACTGCATGGAAACAATGACCCACGAGGTGAAAAAGCCTACGGCCAGCCCTGCCAGGACATCGGAGACGTAGTGGATGCCCAGGGCTACGCGGCAGAGGGCGACGAAGAGGGCTGAGGCATAGAAGGCGACGGCCCAGCCGGGAAACTGGTGGCTGAAAACCAGGGCCAGGCAGGCTGCCCGCGTCGCGTGTCCTGAGGGGAAGGAATAGTGGTCGTACCTGGTCGAGTAGAAGCCAGCCATCTCTTGGGGCCGGCCGCGCCTCATCAGGAACTTGAGTGCAGCGGTCAATCCCCCGGCCACGATAACAGGGACCGCGGCTCGCAGGACGAAGTGCCTGGTCTCTTCGCTGCCCAGCCCCAAGGCTACGACGGCGATGACAAACCATAGAAGCCCATCCCCCAGGTGGGCTCCCACCACCGCGATCCTTCGCCGCCATCCCGCCTCTTCGCCCAGGGTGAGGCGGGCGCTCAGTCCACGGTCCAAAGCGACCAGCCGGTTCAGAAGCTCACCCAACCCGCCAGCGAAACTCATGCCGGTCCGCCTTCGAGGATAGCCCGCACTATGTCCAGTTGATGCGGCTTGTCCATGTCCATGCCCATTTCGGGATAGGGAGTGATGATGGCCCTCACCCGGCATCTCAAGGCTTGGCTGGCCACTCGTTCAACATCGGCGATGGTGAGCCTTCTGAAAGCGAATTTGATGAGCGTCCCGAAGCCGAGCAGCCTGACCTGCTGCCAGACATTCTTGCGGAACCCCATGGCCTGGCGAACCAAGGGCAGGTTGGCCTGGAGGACGGAGACTTTGACCATATTGATGTCGCCGCCGGCAAAAGAGCCGCCGCGCAAAGGCACGAAACTTCTCCTCGATCCTGGGAAACGGGCCTCGATAGCTGATTTCTCCACGACAGTGTAGTACAAATCGTGATCGGTTTCCAGGCAGGTGTCAATGAAATAATCCACCATCTCCGTCGTCAGAAGGGGGATGTCGGCCGAGATGATGACAACTCGCTCTACACCAGGGTCAACTTCCATTACTCGTTCCATGCCAGCCACGATGCTGTCCAACATACATCCTGTGGCTTCCACGTACTCCACTGGCACGGCGAACTCTACCCCGTCCTCAGGGCTCAACCCAACGACGAAGGTGCGCCCCACCCGCGACGAACCAGCGGCGGCCTCCGCCACATAGCGTACCATCTCCTTGCCGGCGATTTTGATCAGCGGTTTCTTCGATACCTGGGTGTACTCCGATAGAGGATCAGCTTCGTCGAGCACTCCACCGGCCAAAATAACCGCATCAAACCTCTCTTCCATCGTCTTCTCCAGACTCCCCGGTTCTCCGTGGCGGCGCGATCACCCGCAGCCGGTGGGGCAGGATGGTGTATTCGATGCGAGTCGCAGATAAATCAACCAGCTCGCCATCGGCCTGGATGGGGGTGGGCGGATCGCACTCGATGGTCAGGCGGGTGGTGCGGAGGTAGGTTACCGCTGGGTGCTCGACGTGGCTGCCGTCGAAGGTGGTCGGCAGCAGGCGCAGCAACTTGAGCCGCCCCAGCCCGCCGGCGAACACGAAATCCAGGTAGCCGTCGTCCATCTCGGCGCGGGGCGTCATCCAGAACGCGCCCCCCGTGCGGCGGGTGTTGCCCACGGAGACCAGCGCGATTGGCCCCTCGTACTCCCCATCGTCCCAGGCCAGCCGCATCTGCCAGGGCTGGTGACTGAGGATGGTCTTGAGCGCGGCCAGAATGTAGCGCAGCGTGCCCTGGATCCGCTTCATCGCCGCCTGAGTGATGGTCACCATCGGCTCCAGCCCGACCGCCGAGTTGTTGTCGAAATAGCGGCCGTTGACGCACCCCACGTCAATGGTGCGGGTGTGTCCCGCCAGGATGCGCCGGCAGGCTGCTTCGACCTCCTTCTCCAGGCCGAGCATGTCGGCGAAATCGTCGGCCGAGCCCAGCGGGATGACGCCCAGCGGGCCAGCCACGTCCTTGCCGGCGGCCTGCATCAGGCCGTTGAGCACCTCGCTGACGCTGCCGTCGCCGCCGGCGGAGACGATGGGGGAGAAGCCCGCCAGCGCCGCTTCCCGCGCCAGCTCAGTGCCGTGGTTTGGCCCCTCGGTGACGACCAATTCGTAGTCCAGGCCGATTTTCTCGCACGCTCGCTCGATAGCCGGGATGGCTCGCTGCGCCTTCCAGCGACCCGCGTATGGATTGACGATGATCTTAGCTTGGCTCACTTGTCTCCTCCAGAGTTTCTGTGCCTCTTGAGCACTAATTCAGCTTCTCGATGGTCGGTCTGAGACCCAGTTCCTCGATCAGCTCCTCCAGTTCGCTCGTGGTCAGCTTCCGCCCCTGGCCGGCTGCGGCTACCAGGGCCCCCTCCATGACATTTGTGCCGAAGGAGCGCCCTTCCAATCGGGGGGTGGTGGTGACCAGGTATTTCACCCCCCGCGCCGTCAGCATCCTCACGTCCTCCTGAGTGGTGGTGTTGGTCACTACGACCTTATCGTCCACACGCAGAGGCAGGTGGCGCTTGACGTACAGGAAATCGCCAGCCACGACCGATGCCCACTGGTAATACTTCTCCCACCTGGGCTCGTTGACGGTCTGCTTCTCCCCCGTTGGGTAAATGAAGCTGATGGGCAGACGGCCCAGGATGGGCAACAGAACAGCGGCCAGAATCTCCACGCTGCGGATAGTGCGCAATGGGATGCCCAGGCCCAGGGCGAACATGAGATCGGCGTAGATCATCTCATAGCCTGCCTCGGCGAAGGACAGCGCCATCCCGAAGCGATCCACCGACGAGGTGAGCATCCCCCGCTGGGGCGATATCTCGTCGCCAATCTCCTGCTCCACGAACTGCATCACCCGCCGCTCCAGGGTGTGCTTTAGCCCGCCGCCGTCCACCACTGGGGTGTGCTTCACATCTTTCACCAGCTTGAGGGCCTGGTACAGCGGGTAGTGCTTGTCGCGCACGCGCAGGGTCAGGTCAATGCCTCCCACCCCAAAGGCGTCAACTTTGCCGTCCAGCTCGTTGTAGAGCTGGCGGGCCTTCTCCTCGTCGCCGTCGGTGCCGATGCGCTCCAGGCTGATGTCCTGCCCCAGGAGCGTGATCTGGGCCTTGTGATCGCGGCTGGAGCTCCCCAGGCTGACACTGACCACTCTTTTCATGATTTGGTCATCCTTTCCGAGTCTCTATTCCCATACAGTATAACCCCACGCCTCTCAAAAGGACACGGTGGATGGTGGAATTATATCAGTTTCCGGGAGAAAAGCAAGAGGCTTGCCACATTGGTCAGCTTGTAGTACAATTAGAAGAAACTGATGAAGGGGGTATGAATGAGAAGTGGTAGAACGAACGTAGCGAACTTGATCACGGTACTGCGGTTTCCGCTGCTGGTTGTGGTGGTGCTGTTGCTCTACTTTGGCGGAACGGTGGGCCAATTGATTGACGCGCCTCTCATCGTGGGACTGATTTTGATGGACTCGCTGGATGGCATCGTCGCTCGGCGGCGTGGCGAGCAGACCCTCATCGGCAGCGCGCTGGACATCGCTGCCGATCGGGCTGTGGAGATCGTCCTGTGGGTGACCTACGCTCATCTCAGGCTGATTTCGGTGGTCGTGCCTCTTACGGTCGTCATTCGAGGAGCGCTGACCGATTCCATTCGCAACGTGGCGTTGCAGCATGGACAGTCGGCGCACAGTATGATGCGTACTTCGTGGGGGCGGTGGCTGGTGAAGTCGGGTACCATGCGCAGCAGCTACGCCGTGGTCAAAGCGGTCGCTTTCACACTGCTGGCCCTGGCCCTGGGGCTACAGACGGGGGGGTACGCAGCCTGGCACGGTGTATGGATCGTTGCTTCGGTAGCTACTTGGATATCCCTGGCGCTCTGCATCGTGCGGGGGCTGCCGGTGCTCATCGAGGTGCGGGGATTGTTCCAGTCGGCCGAGTTCCAGGTAACCGCGCCGCCTGTCTCCCACGAATGAGCGAAGGACGAAGCTCTGATGCGTCTTCTTGAGGTTGGGCAAGGTCTCCTGACCGCAGCCCCTTGCTGCTTCGGTCAGGAGACCTTCAGCGAACAGAGACCTTCAGCGAACAGAGGATGAAGCTTTGATGCGTCTTCAAGATTTTATCAGCAGTAAGCCTATGACGCGACTGGGCATCGTTATCGGCCGGCACATGCCGCGTCGGGTGGGGTACGGGTTGGCGCGGGCCGCCGCTAACATCATCGCTCGCCGAAAGCCGGAGGTTTACTGGACGGTGCGCGCCAACTTGCGCCAGATCCTCGGCCCGGAAGCCGACGACGTGACGCTGCACCGGATGACGCGCCAGGTATTCTTCCACGCCGGGCAGACCTACTACGACTTCTTTCACGCCATCGGCCAGCCAAAAGAGGTGCTCGCCGAGGCGGTGCCGATTCCTGATGAGGTACTGGCTTTCGTCCGGGCCGAGACGGCGCGGGGTCGGGGCGTGCTGATGCTCGCCTCCCACATGAGCAACTTTGATCTCCTTGCCCTGTCCTTAGGCGCACGAGACCTGCCCATCCAGATGCTCTCCCTGGCGGACCCGCAGGCAGGGTTTCACCTTTTGAACTACCTGCGGGCCACGGCCGGGTTTGAGGTCACGCCGATCACGCCCCAATCGCTGCGGGCGGCCATCCGACGTCTGAAGAGCGGCGGCATTGTGTTGACCGGTATGGACCGCCCCATCCCAGAGGATCGAGAGTTGGTCGAGTTCTTTGGGCGACCGGCCTACCTGCCCGTCGGCCCAGTGCGGCTGGCGCTGATGACTGGCGCGTTGGTCATCATGGCCAGTTGTTATTACGAGCCCGACACAGGATACGCTCTTGAGGTCACAGAGCCTCTCGAAATGATCCGCACCGGCGACCGACGGCGTGACATAATGACCAACGTCCGCCGGCTGGCGGACATTCTGGAACAGCACGTGCGCGCTCGCCCGGAACAGTGGATGATGTTCCACCCCGTCTGGCCGGAGCAGGGAATGGGGAATTAGAAATTAGAAATTATGAAAGGATTCGACATCGTGGCAGACTGGAGACTGCTGTGGAGCACTTTCGTTCTGTTGTTCGTGGCGGAGCTGGGGGACAAGACCCAATTGGCGGTGATTTTGAGCTCGGCCAACACTGACCGCCCCTGGACGGTCTTTCTGGGCGCTGCGCTGGCCTTGATCACGGTCACTCTGATTGGTACGCTAGCCGGACAAGTCATTACCCGCTTCGTTTCGCCCGACATCCTGCGCAAGGGCGCGGCGGGCTTGTTCGTGTTGATGGGCGTGTTGATGTTCTTTGACAAGATCTAGCTACGTTTCCATCAAGCTCAGGAACACCATCCTGATCCTCCTCTTGCTAACAGCCTTCTCCCTCAGACTCTATCGCCTGGATCACCAGGAGATCTGGGGCGACGAGGCCCACAGCGCGTACGTGGCCAGCCTGCCCCTGCTTTCCGCCGTTTCCCCTCGCACGGAAACCAATCCCCCGCTCTATCACCTTCTCCTCTACTTCTGGGTCAAGCTGACCGGCTCCAGCGTCTTCGCCCTGCGCTTTCTGTCCCTCGTTTTGGGGGTGCTCACTGTGTCTCTGGTCTATCGTCTGGCGCGGCTGGCCTTCGGCGAGCTGGTGGGCTTCCTGGCAGCGCTGCTTTGCGCCATCTCCCCCTTTCTGGTTTACTATTCCCAAGAAGCGCGCATGTACGCCCTGGCGACCTTCTTCACTACCCTCTCGATGTTTCTCCTGGCCAGGATCGTGTCCAACGAGAGAGGGCAGTTCAGACTTCGGAGGTTTTCAGACGCAGTTTTGCCAGCAGGACAACCAGGTAATCAAAGCGACTTTGCCAGTAGAGAGGCTAACGGAAACCTCCGAAGTCTTGACATCTTGTGGCTCGCCTACTTCCTGGCAACGGCGGCGGCCATTTTCACCCACTACTACGCCCTGTTCGTGGTCGTGGCCCAGAACGCTTTCGTGATAGCGCTGTGGAGGCGTGACCGAAGGGGGTTGAGTCGCTGGTTGGCTGTCCAGGCCGCTCTGGCTTTGTCATTTGTGCCCTGGATGCTGGCTCAACGGGGCTTTCTGGGCGGCAAGGCCAGCGCGCGGTTCGATGAGCTGACCCTGTCTGGCCTGATCGGCATCGTCAAAAGAAGCCTCGTTGCTTTCAGTGTGGGGACTACGGTCGAAGCGCCGCTGGGGCATTACCTCACCTTGGCCTTCCTGCTGTTGGCGGCTCTCGGCCTGGCCGCCGCCTTCCGCCGTCGGGCCGATGGGCGTCGTTGGCAGACCTGGCTCTTTTTGGCCTGGTTGGTGATACCGCTGGCCTGCGCCTGGCTGGTCAACCCCATCATGCCTTTCTTCCAGGAGCGATACCTGCTGGTCATCGCGCCGGCCTTCATCATTCTCGCGGCCTGCGGGCTAGAATGGATGGGAGACAGGTCGCCCTGGGCCCTGGTGTTGGGATTGCTCTTGGTCGTCTCCGCCAGCTCCGTTTCCCTGCACAACTGGTTTTTCGACGATGCCTACACCAAGGGCGAATACGGGCTTATGATGGACTACGTGCGGGATCGCGCTCAGCGGGGCGATTTGCTGCTCCTGAACAATCCCCTCCAGGAGGCGTTGTTCGACTACTACCGTCCGCCTGGGGTGCCCCATCGGCTCATTTCCCGCCACGATCTCCGCACCGAGCAGCGCGCCGATCAGGCCCTGGCCGCTCTGACCGAGGGCTACGCGCGGGTTTGGCTAGTGATGTTCGGCTATCCAGAGCAGTACGATCCCGACCACCTGGCTGAGCGGTGGCTGAGTGAGCACGGCTACCGGAGTTCCTACCGCAGTTTCCTGGGGGCTTATCTCACGCTGTACGTCATGTCGCCCGCCGACGCCAGTTTCCCAATGCAGAACACCGTGGCGGCCAATCTGGACAACAAAGCTCTGCTCATAGGCTACGGCTTGGTCGCTCAAGAGATCGAAGCTGGTGGGACCCTCAGGCTGACTCTTTACTGGCAGGCCCTGGCCGAGATGAAGGCGGAAGTCCTCGCTAAGCGCTACACCGTCTTCGTCCACCTGCTGGACAGCGATAACCGCATCGTGGCCCAGATGGACAGCGAGCCTCTGGGCGGCGCCCATCCCACCACCGAGTGGCAGCTCGGCGAGATCGTGCGCGACAGCTACGGCTTGCTCATCGCGCCCGACACCCCGCCGGGGGAGTACCTGCTCGAAGTGGGGATGTACTATCTGCCGACCCTGGAGCGCTTGCCAGTGCTGGACGTCTCAGGCGGTGTGGAGGATGACCGAGTGGTGCTGGGGAGGATCGTGGTCTATTGAACAGCCACGAACCCTTCGACTAGGCTCAGGACAAGTTGCACGAATTAACACGAAAAAAGAAAAACTTAGTGGAAATTCGTGTAATTCGTGGCAAATGATGGATAGCAGAGAGGGACTGATCGAGATCAGATCAGTCCCTCTTTTACTTTTGTTGAAGGTGTCTAGTAGCAAAATTGGCGAGCAGTGCTATTCTCCCACCACAACCGGCTGGCTTAGAGTCTCTCCTTTCCATTCCGGCTTGTAATAGGCGTACACCTGGGAGGTCACGCCCTTGGCCTTCACCGGATAGCTGGCCAGGGCCTCGAACTGGAACTCGATCTTGTCCCCCGGCGCCATGTCCTCTATGTAGACGATGACCTTGCGGCCGGCGACGTCGTATCGCTTGATCCGTGGCTCGGCTTCCGCCACTGCTTGGATGCTCTCCTCGACGGGCACGAAGCCGGTGGGGACCGAGATGTCCAACACGATCATCCCCGCCTCGATGGGCAGGGGCGGATCGAACTCTACCGTCACCTTGATCTCGATGCGGTCGTTGACCTCCACCTGGTGGGTGTCGTAGTCCACGTTGATGTGGAAGACCTCCTCTTCCTTCTTCGCATCGGGGAGGTTGTAGCGCAGCACCAGTTGGGCCACCGCCTGGCCCGCCCCTTTTGTGGAGATGGTCACGTCTTTGCCTACTGGAAGCTCCATCAATTGTAGAACGTCGTAGTTCTCAGGGCTGATGTAGAGTTGCTCCAGTGTTTCCCCAGCCTGGACTTCCACCACCAGGTCCACGTCGGCCCGGCTACCGGCGGAGAAGGCGGTGAGAGCTTGGATGCCTACCACGGTGTCCTGGGTCGAGTTGAACCCGCCGAAGGCGTTGCGCTGGGTGACCAACCATCGGGCGGCTCGGCTGGCGTTAAACTGATCGCCGTGTTCAAGCAGCGCCAGGAGCGCGTAGCCCGTGGCCTCCACAGCCACGCTCGCGTGCAGTTCCCCGTCCGTGCCCCAGCGAAGCCCCTCTTCGTTCTCGTTGGCCATGTCCATGAGCTTCCCGTAAGCCATGTCCCGACCGGGGTTCTCGCCCAGCTCCAGCGCATAGGCCACCAGGGCCATGGCGTAGGGGCCGTTGATCGTCGGGAGTTCCTCTTGCAAGTAGATGAGAGCCGCTTTTGAGGCCTCCGTTTCGCCAGCCTCCAGTAGGGCAATGGCCACGTAAGCCGTGAGGGCGGTCTTGCCGGTCAAGCCTCCCATCATCTCCTGATGGTGGAGGAAGCCCACCGGGTCGAAGGAGCCATCGCTGTTCTGGTGTTGGATTATCCAGTCTTTGGTCGAGCTGAGGATCTGGGGATCCACGTAGATCAGCCCCTTGGCCTGGACGAAGGTCTTGAGCACGAAGGCGGTGAGGAACAGGCTCCCCTCTTTGTCACTCTGGCCGAAGGCGGAGAAGCTGCCATCGGAGCGCATGAAGGTCAGCTCTCGCTGGTAGCCGGTGGTCATCATGAGTTCGATCTTGGCCATGATCTCAGGCTTTACTTGCCCGGTCTCCTCCAGGTATCTGGCGATGAAGACGTCGGGGGCCAGGCTCATCATGTTCTGCTCCCCACAGCCGAAGGGCATGACCAGCAGCTTGTCCAGGCCCTCGATGGTCTGGGCCATGTAGCTGGCGGTCACGGCCAGGTATGCGCGTGCCGATCCCTCTACTATGTCACGGGGTAGTGCAGTGGTTAGCACATTGTCCGAGGGCGCGGAGAGAACCAGGTTCGTTACCTCCTCCCGCTGCACCCCCTCTGGCTCGACGATGATGTCCTTGATCACCGCGTCGGCGGCCTGGGTGCTGCGGGCGGTGACCTTGACCTTTTGGGTACCCAAGGAGTTTGGGCTGATGTCGAAGGATACGCCCCCGATGTCGCCGGCGGGGATAGTGATCACCTTGGTGGCATCATCGCGCAGCTCGAACCACTCCGCCCCCTCGATCTCGACGTAGATCTCTTGGGGCTCTTCCAGGTAGTTGTACAGGGCGACCCGCACCGGAAACTCCTCGCCGCGAATGCAGGAGTAGGGCAGGTCAACCTTGAGGAAGAAGGGCTGGAATACCCTGAGCGAGTCCTCCGCCACGCCCAGGCCCTTCTCCTTGGAGATGCCCACCGCCCGCAGTTGCCAGGTGGTGATGGTGTCGGGCGCGACCACAGAGAGGGAGCCACTCCCGTCGGGCTCGGTGTCGAAAGCGGTCCAGATCCACGTCTCAGGGAAGAACTGGCGCACTCTCTGCACCTCAGCCAATCCTGTGGGAGCGCCAGCGGCCAGGGCGGGCATGGCCATGGGCGCTTCCTCGACGGCCTTCATCTCGACAACCACTTCCTTCTCGACCACCACGCCGCCTCTATCCAGTAAGACCCCTTGCCTTTCGTATTCTTTCCCCGTGGGGAGTTTCCTGTTGGTCAGCACCACCATGCCGACATCCTCAAATGTCTCGCGAGCGCCTGGCGCGACGATCTTGGGGATCCACCTAGCCTCGTGCAGCTCCACCTGGGGCTCCATGTAGAGCCTCTCCAACTCCGCGAAGACCTGTTGCAGGTTGAGGCGGTTTTCGGCCAGGATGTACACCGAGCGGTCCACCACCGCCAGGCCCACCCTGGACTGGCCTTCGGCCTGCACCTGGATCTCCAGCTCGTCAGCGGGGGCCACCTCATCACTGCTAAAGGAGGCCGAGAGGCTGTGGGGATAGCCGCCCTCGACGTCGAACGGTAGCCAGTCCGCGGCCACCTCGCTGTTGGGGAGTATCTGGTAGACCAGCAGCTTGGAGGAGGGGGCCATGAGCGGGGTCAACTGGAAGGAAATCGTATCCGAGCGGGTGTAATCGGTGAAGACCACCCTGCCCCGCGAGAGCACCTCGTAGTAGAAGGTGGCTGCTTCTCTGGTGGAATGCACCTTGAACTCGGCCTGATCGCCCAGCGCCAGCGGGCCGCCACTCACCTGCTCCACGTGGATGAAATGACCGGAGGGAGAATAGCCTGCCTGGACCATCTTCCAGGCGTAGGCGTCGCCAGCTTGGGCGTGGGTCTCCATAGCGATAGCACCGCTGGGAGGAGTAACCGTGACCAGGGCCTTCCCTTTCTTCGTTGAGACTTTCTCTGTCTTCGCGTCGAACTGCTGGAAGTCCTCATCCAGGTAAGCGATGGATAACTCTACGTCGGCATCCACTGGCTGGTTGTCCGGAGTCTCCGTCACCAGGAGGAAGTTGAAGGGGAGGCCCGGCTTGAAGGTTGACCCCTCAGGGATAAGCTGCAGAGAGAGCTCGCTTTGGGCTACGGTGAGCAGGCGCGTGGTCTTCTCCTCGTAGCCCGTGGCCTTCTCCTGCACGACGACTTCGAGCTGGACGTTCCCCATGCCGCGCTGGCCCGGGACGCCAGCCACGTAGCCTACGGCGGGAATCTCAAAGGCAGCTTCGCCATCAATGTCGGTCGTGAAGCGGGCGAATTCTTCCCACTGGCCCACGTAGCGGGAGGCCGTGATCACCAGGTCCCCCACCACTTTCTTGCCGAAGCTGTACTCGGCGGCGATGGTGCCCTGGACGGCCTCCTGGGGAAGGAACCACTCCTTCGGAAGCTCCACCCTGACCTCGTACTTGGGGAGGACGTACTTCTCGACCTTGACGTCAACCTGGGCCTTCTGCTCCCCGGCCGTGGCGGTGATCTTCCACGTACCGAGGTTAGGCTCGGTCGAGAGCGGCAGTGAGAAGTGACCCATGCCGTACTCGTCGGTCTCCACCTCTTTGCGGGCCACCTTGATGCCCTTGGCGTCCAAGACCTCGATAGTCACCTTGGCGGGCTTGGGGAGGAGCTCCGAGTCCAGGGTGATGATGCGGGCTTCGATCTGCTGGCCGGGCTTGTAAATCGGCTTGTCAGTCTCCAGGAAGATGAGGAGACCCTCGGTGACC
>SDBU01000978.1_pt1 | contig 41844 bp, 72 predicted proteins | sample 2277071 | NCBI WGS metagenome assembly SDBU01 (sample SAMN10397929, study PRJNA504765) | marine sediment metagenome | isolation source: marine sediment core GS08_GC12, 126 cmbsf | place: Arctic Ocean: Gakkel Ridge, Loki's castle | collected 2008 | reverse complement strand
AGCGTAACCGTTTTACCAGCATAGTCAGCATAGTTTGAAGCATCTCTATAGATGTGGCAATCAGTTCCAACACGGGTTAGTAGTGCGGAATAAGCGCCTGCCTTCTTCTGAGTAGAGCTTCTGCTTACAGTTGCACTACCGCCAATAAGTGTCCAATCCTCGGGCGGGTCTCCAACTTCAAAATTTGGATTGGCAAGCGGAATATACTCGTGTGGTCCCCCATTGACACAAAAGACAAGCCAGTTATTAACTGTAACCATATCGTAGATATAGCCCTGATAACCCTCTGGCAGTCCATCATCTTGGTCGGGACCAATAAAGGTAGATATAGCAGAACCTACTTTGCGTATTCCGTATCCGCTAGCTACATAAACATCGGTTAAATAAATCCCTTTGTGTCCAGCATAAGTTAAAGGCGGGTAGGATATTTCTTGCTTGTAGGCTATTTCGTTAGTTGCATCAATAGTAAATAAGCCTTCCGTGCCACAAAAGTATAAAGTCGGTGTGCCATCAGCTAATAGTTTCCCCTCAAATAAATCATAGACCGTGCCAAATTGGCCAGTTAAATCAAAACGCCCAGAGTAGGTATCTATGTCTTTAGTAACTGAGTAGCGAACTGTCCCACCATCTGTATCTATATTATAAAGCCTATTAGTATAACTGGCTAGATAGCCCTTTGGTTCACCAAACTCTAGGTTCTGCACATAGCCGTCAAAATTCTCTCCACCTGCACTACCATTTCGGTTCACGAAACCATAAATATACCGATACTTGGTTGTGCTAAAACCTGCCACGGATAGCGTGCCCAATAGAACTGTTCTACCTGCGTCAGAATATATTGTAACGGAACAACCATCATTTCCTGCTACCCTAGTTAATGTGCAGTAATAAAGTGTGTCAGCACTACCAGTATATTCGTTACTAGCTATTGCGTCTCCTCTCTCTAGTCTTATGAGATAGAAAGCGCTAGACCTATAAATACGGACATTTATATCTGTAGTGGCAAAGTCGGCGATGCTCCCCACTGTATTTGTAACAGCTATTCCCCCCTTCCCCCCATCTTGGCTAGTAGAAGCCATATAAAGTTCAAAGTCAACATCTAGTGCATCAAAGTAATAAGCCCCCTTGTCTGCATAAAGGTAAACATCCTCATCTGTATCTGCATCAGCAGCTGTCGCTCTAGTTGCGGTTACTGTCAATTTGCCGTTAGTATCAACCTCCGTAAAATCCAAGAACGACCCAAAGAAATTAACCCAAGTAGTCCCATCAACAGTATAAATAGCAGTTATCGCCGAAGAAACTATCAAGTATTCATCAGTGCCGTCAGTAACTACAATAGCATCTATCGGACTAGCCAATGAAGTATCTACACTATCCCACGCTGAAGTCCCAGTGTTCCACTTTGAAATCTGTGAATTGCCGATAGCATAAGTTCCACTTTGGAAGTCTATAATCTTAACTGGGGCTACTCCAAATGCCCCAGCAGTATTTACAAGCCCACCAAGAACAGCACTTCTAGCCGTAGAGAAGTCTATCCCTTCAGACCACCAGAGCCTATTGCTTTCAGCGGGTAAGTCGCTTTCAAGCCCAATACCATTTCTGAAGTCGTGAAACTCTTCTAAATTAGCTTGTAAAAAGTCCTTGAACTCAGTTGAGCCACTAGATATTTTAGCCATCCAGGGGGAGATGGCTCGCTTTTGAATGTTACCAACTATTTCCCGGTAGACGCCGTCAAGAATTATCTGTCTCATTCTACCCGCTTCTTCAATTCCTTATTTTCCTTTTCCTTTAGCTTGTCTTCTTCTTGGCTCATTGCAAATCCCTAAGCTCATCAACCATTATGTAAGATTTCTCCTTATGCATATTTAAGTCTAAAGCCTATTACGATAGCATTGGGCGTATTAGTTGCGTCCCCTTTGAGCATTATGCCCCCATAATCGCCAGCACTCGGAGAGGAAAGGACACCCGATACATCAACCTCGTAAAATTGATTCGCAGTCAGGCTAAAATCGTGGTTAAGGTCGCTCTCGCTATGCGTGTTATAAGCCTCGCTATTAGCAGCGTAATTACTAGAGATGTCAAAGCGATGAGTGGCAGTGGTTAGAGGCATTATTAGGACTACTGCCTCTGTAATGGAGCTAAAATCGTGGGAAATATGAAAAACCATCCACGCAGCCTCGCCAGTGGCATTGATGTAACCGCACGCCAGGGCACTAACTTGGTCCATATCAGTAGCATGAGTAACTGGCGCAAAGAACTCTTTGGTTGCAGCAGTAGCACCATCTTCTACATTGAGAATAGACCTAATCTCGGCAAGTGTTTTGCCTACTAATTTAGCGTTGGTCGCATCATAGACGGGTATATCATTGGCTGCACCACCAGTCATATAATGGCGGTCTAAAGCGTTATCTTCAGTTCGTGATAATTTAGTTGCTGGGTCTTTATGTCTAAGCTCTTTTGCCATCTTTACTCCTATGCTTCTGGGTCGCTTAAACCTCTGGTATCCACCTCGCCATCATAAGTTATTGGATATGTATAGGGATAGCCAGCATCCTCATCGCTTTGGTGTAAGACTCTGAACCCATCACTGTCATCCGATAAATTTCTGCCATCGGGGTCTGTAAGTAAATTGTATGATAACGCATCATATATCTGGAAGGCATCATTCTGAAAGGTATCTGACTGAAATGCCTTGTTAAATAATACCCTATTAGTAGCATCCGATAAAGCCCTGTTTCCCATTATACCTCTGGTGCTGGTTTGTTTGTCTTATATTTAAATTCAGCAAAGTTAACAATTATGTTATCTACCTCTGATGTATCTGTTTCAAGTGAGACCCCCAAACTTATGATATCCTTAGTCTCCAGCACATTGCTCCCTAAGTCCCAATTAAGTGGGAACTCAACCTTGAACTGTTTGTATCGTGCCGATTTTCCTACTACAGTTGCCACCTCAATAGTTTGCGTTTTAAAAGACGCCTCTTCTTCTCCCTTGTATCTGTATACTAACTTTAAGTCAACAGTATCGGTATCAGCCCCCGCAGTATTATCTGCATTTACTTCAAACCATAATTCGGTCGTAGGGTCTGTTGCCTCATCCCAGTCATTCTCTATATGGGATATAGCAAATATAATTTCATTCGTATCATCTCGGTCAAGCACCCACCCCCCAAGGGTATTTGCGTCAGGGGAGACCTGTGTAGCCCCCGAAGCCCCCTTAGAGAAAGCGGTTGCGGGAAGAATGTATTCGTGCCACCAGATAGATGTCTCTGCCTCTATGCCCGTTATAATATGGTCAGCATTCCAGTTAGAGGGGCGAACCTGAGAGGTATCCGCACCATCTGTTTTTTCACTTACCTTACTGTGTCTTATCGCCATTATCCATCCTATTCTACCACAGCTTGTGAGCGGGGATTAGGATAAATGTGTGGCTCTTCAGCCGATAAAATTAGTGCTTGCCTATAAGTGTTGTCTAATTTACCTGATTGAATTTTAGATAGAGGTAGGAATGTTATTGCTTTCTGAACCAACCAATTAGGAGGTAAATAAATAACATCCGTATCATTATCCACTAAAGGTTGAGTGCCTTGCCCCTCCAGTCTTAAATCCTTGTCTGCTGTTATTGAATAGTAACCCTTGCGGAGTTTTAGATAGGGTGGGTATGCCTTGATAATGCTCCAATCCCTAGAGTCAATTACACCTGTATCATAAAAAATATCACCAGCAGCCTCGTGTTCAGTTGTAACCTTAGTTAGATAGAGCATGCTGGTCGGCAGAGCATATTCATAGGTATCTGCTACTAGGGTTATAGTAGTGTCGTCTATTATATCTACCAGATACTTGCCCGCTAGAGCCTCAATCGCTAAGTTAATCGCCTTTCTGTAATCATCTTCTGAAAAGATACGGTGCAACTCTACATACGAAGTAGCATCGCAGGCAGCAGCATAAGCGGTATGAATAGTCAGGAGTTTAGTAGTTAAATCCCAGTCAGTCGCCCTTCTTGTTAAACCTATATTAGTACCAGCGTAGACATAGGCTTCGTATTTATGTTCCTGGTAATAGTCATCCGCTTGATAAAGGAAAGTCAGGTAACTCTTTGTAGTCGTTGCCCCCGTAGTTCCCGCCTGACCATAAATTAAATCACTGACAGAGTTTGACAAATAGTGCCGAAGGACTTGGAGGGTATTGCTAAATAAGGCCATAACTTACCTACTTTTAACTTATTCCTTCGTGTGCTTCAATCTGAGTTAAGATATTCTTACCAAAGCTCTTAATGGTGGTTTTTTGATTATTAGTTAAAGGAATTGGTAATCCCTTTCTCCCTAATCCACCATATTCACAATCTACCTCGTAGTGAGCAGAGCAACTTACCTCATCACTTGTCAAATCAAGCACGATTTGTAGTTTATCCTTTAGTATCTTTGCCATTTTAATCCTCCTTTAAGTAACTATAGTTCCCAGACTATAAATTGTTACCGCTTCTGAGGAGCTAGTAACATTGGTGAATACACATAAAAACCGCTTGGAATTATTTTGGGCAATGGTTGCTGTCCCCGAAATGGTAACATCCGTGCCCCCAGCTACTGTAATAGTTTCAGCAGCATCGGCAGTATTCTCTATAGTGAACTCGAAGCTAGACCCGACTGTAGCCCAATTGAACGCTCCCACAATATTCGCTGCTGTATCCGTAGTATCTGTTCTAGCACCACCAGCAGGGTCTCTTGTAATATACCCGCCTAGTAGGTGGGCTACCGTTAGCGTTTCATTCCCCGCAGTGGTTATGTTGGTAACCGTGGTCATCTGAAGCAACCGCCTATCAATCCAGAGGTCGCCAATACCAGAAAGTATCATAGCTAAATTAGCAGCACCAGAGACTGCAGTATACCACAATGCTCGTGACTCCTCCGACCCATCCGCTGGATTAACTATTTGTATGTGGCGTTCAGCATAGGTAAAGTCATTAGCCCCGCTATCCTTACCAATGAATGACTCGTAACCAATAGTATCATCTTGTGCTGGGCTGGCAGAGACGTGATGGTAAACCGTACGTGGACCTGCAGCACCATCATTTGTAGAAGTTAGTGTAAAAATATCCGATGTCCCATTGATTGCAAGTGTGTTAGCCCCAACATCAAAAGACTGATTATTTACGGTTACTGTGTCCCCAAGAGTAAAGGCAGGCATAGTTAATGTAGAAGCAGCCGTTACTACCCCGCTTATATCAGGGGCACTTAGTTTTACCCCAGTATTTTGCCAAGCCACAGTCCCAGCTCCTGTAGCAACCGCTAACTTACCAGAGGCTGTAGGAGCTGTCAGTTCGGAAGGTCTAGCACTAGCATTGCCAATAATTAGAGCACCTTTAGTAACATCCGCAATATCATCCCAAGCAACCTGTTCGGCTCTGACAAGGACAATGTTCTTAGGCTCAACAAGCATCTCAGTAGCAGACAACATAAAGCCTACTCTCTGACTTACTGTGCCAGCACTTTCAGCATAGCCTCCAGCAGTATCACTTAGATACATAGTGCCGCCAGCCGTTCCACCACTCACCCCGCTAATTCTAGCAATACGATAGGCAGTAAATAATGCCTCGCCATTTGCTCCATTACCACCAGCTATAAGTTCAGCGTAAATAGAATTATTACCATCAGCTCGCTTCCACCCTGAGCTATATCCTATCAAGTCCCCAGCTCTTACTGCTTCGCTAAGGGTAATTTGCACAGGCAGATAACCTGCTAAAATTATTCTGCCCCCTATGCTATCACTAAATGACATAATTAGTTTCCTCCTTTTTTATTTTGTAGTGGGTTTCTCATTAGCCTTTAATTCCCCAGTTGTGGGATTAAATCCAGCATTGTATTTTGCCTCCAATAATTCAACATAAGCCTGCCTTGCCTGCAATGTTCTTTGTAGTTCTGCTTGGGCATTAGTAGCTAAAGCATTAAGCCCATTAAACGCCCACATCTCACCATCAGTTATTTTAATTGCCATAATTTAACCCCCCTTGTTTTTTTCCCATAAAGAAGTAAATATCATTTACTTCCCCTTGTTTGTCTACGCCTCTCAGCCCGATTTACTTTAGGCACTTCCACGTATTTAGCCCTTTCATCCCCCGCAGTGGATTTAAGATACTGTTCCCATAAGCCCCACCGCTTACAAAAGGTCTCACAATTTTGTTTATTTAAGTTGATGGCTTCTTCAGTATCAGAACCCCTAGTAGCACGAGTTTCGTGTATACCACAACCATAGCCACAATAATATACCTTAAACCCCTTTTCCCTTAGCACAAAGCAATTATCTATGTCGTCCCAGCCCTTAAATGGATGGTAAATACCTTCAGGCAGATTACCATTCACTGCCTCCTTGCGTAAGATAGCTAATGCCCACGCTACTGCATCTCGTTCAAAAAGAGCCACGAACCTATGACCAGGATGGTCTCTTCCCAAATCTATGGGTCGGTAACCATCAAAAGCAATGCCAGCACTCTCTATCCGCCCCCACGGTAGCAATTGCTTTAACCCTACTATGCCTACCTCTGGGTGCTCATACATAAACTGAAGTGCCACCCGCTCCCAATCAGGCTCAACCATAACACTATTCATCACCGTAGCGACGAAGTCATACTTGGCGTGCTTTAAGCCAATGTTAAAAAGCTGGTTGCCCTCTTTGTAAGGTTCACTGGAATGGATAAGGGTAATGTTATTGTGCTCTTTTTGAAGCCTCTCTATGTATAAGGGTGTGAGGTCAGTTGAATCGTCTACTACTATGAGGTGAAAGGGAACAGTTGTAAAGGCATAAAGAGCCTTTATACTCTTTATAGTTAGCTCCAAGTTATTATGTGTGGTCAGAATAACATCAAAGTTCTTTACCTTGAGTTCTGGCGGTTTCTTAATTACCATTATTCCCCCTTAAAATAGTAAAACCTTCATCACAGGAAATCCTTTGGAATGGAGTATAATGACTATTGATTGAGCAATTAAAAATATCAACTGGGCTTAACTCATATAGTTCATATACTCTCTCCATAATTAAGGGCATTGTTTCGTTAAAGCGGTTAGCATCCTGCACGAGAGCCCCTTCTGAACTTACCTTATACCCGCTAAAATAAAGGTCAAAATCTTCTATTTTACCACCATCACCACCCCAAAAGAATACCTTAGTTGCTTGCCCTATTACCGCTAAGGAAAGTAAGATTGAAAAGGAACTTTGAGCGTGAAAGTGCAAGGGATATTCCCGATTGGGTATCAAGTTGTCTTTTTCATACCTTTCCGCTTGAAAGAAGAGGAGCTTTTCATCATATTGCTTAATAAAACCCTCATAATCAAACCATTCTCTCATAAAAGAGTTTTTTTCCGAAATGAGTAAGTTATTCCCCTGTCTCTCAAAGAAGGGAATTATACTATCCATCTGGTGAACAGGACCAGCACTATTCATAACCACTGAATATTGCTGTCCAATTTTCCCTAACAAAGCCTTCTCAACCCTCGTAGATTCGTTAATCCCCCAGTAACATATATCATAACCCCGAAGTTCCTCTATCCTATCCTCAAGCTCAGCGATGGAACCCCCGGGTAATAAAATAACTACTGAGCGCTTATTAACCAATGAGCGCAATCTCTCAATTCGCTTTTCTGTATCAGGTAAGTAATGGCTAAAGTCCATCTTACTTACCTATTGCAGCGTTCATCTGACTGCACAGCGCTTGAAACTGGGATTTCTTTTCAGGTGAAATTGGCATAACAATAATAGCTACAAATTCACCATCAGCCGTTAGGTTGAATGAGCCACCCCCCTTAATTTCGGGAACTTTCATCAGCTTAAACTGTGAAATTGGAATATCCTTCATTAGTTCTCCTTTTTACCAAAAATCCTGTCCCACTTTTGCTGTTGTATTTCCTCCCAATCATCTATGCTTACACCTTTAGGACGAGGAGTAGTTAGCCAAAACTCCAACTTGGTTCCTCTCGGTATTGTCCCCCTCTTATGCAAGTCTGCCTCTTCAGTATATCCAGTATCTTCGTCAAAAGTTGCATATTTAGTTTCCATAAATTCCACCTTGTTGAACATTGGGGGAGTATATTTCAACTCCCCCAAGCCTTTTAGCTATACAGCGTTAGTTTTGCTCATTGAAACAGGCAGCGGGTGAAGAATAGCCCTGTCAATAGAGAGAACATAACCCACATACTGCTTTATCACGGTTGTGGAAGCAGTTGGAGCTGAGCTAGTTGCTTCGCCTGCCGTAGAATGGAGATACAGAGATGCCATTATATCAGCAGTAGTAGCCAATGAACCCTGTGTTACTGCTCCCCCAGCTCCAATGGTGTCTGGGTCTTTAATCTCAACTGATAGAGCACACCAACCAGTTGCCCCTAAAGCAATGTCCTCACAAGCAACCGCTGTTGCCTGAGTGGTTAATGCACTAGCCGTTGTAGTCTGAGTGGCTGGAAGAATACCAGTGCTTCCTGCCATATAGACCAACTCGCCAGCTATAATAGCCGACGCTGCTAGGCATCTAAATCGCTTAGATGTTGCGTGGATTATCTTGCCATCTGCGTGAGTATAAGCCATTTAATTTTCCTCCTACTTTGATTTTTCGTCGGCTCAATAGGTTAAGCCTCCTTGCGGTGATTTATCGGCTCACCGCTAAGCCTCCGCACATTATGCGGTATGCGTGCCAGCAACCAAGATACCAGAAACCTTAGCCGCAGTTATGATGCTTTGCAGCATCAAGCCAGGATACCACTTAATCCTTACCCTCACTGCGTCCTTAGTCTCTAGTTTTATCGGTTCCTCTACAGTTACAGGCAGAGATTGAATACCACAAACGCCATCAGGAGCAAAGTGGAGAACGAAGATGGTAGTTGCTAAGTCGCTTGTGGTTGACTTTGCCGTGCCCACGGTGTAGTCAAAGCCGTAGGTGCCATTACCATAGTCCTTGGTAGCGTCTTCAGTATCTATGATGTAGTCGGATACAGCCACTGGAACATCAAACAGGGTTTGAACTGTCTTGCCTGAAATCATTGCCTTGGTCATACCCCCAACACCATTAAGATACTTGTTAAGGTTTCGCCTCATTGCCTTGGACATTAAAATCAGGTCTGCGGGACCGTTTTTGACATCATCAACGGCCTCTTCCAACTGTGCTAGACTCAAAAGAAAACCAGTGCCCGAAGTAGCTGCTACGCAAACAGTATTCTCGTAGATAGTAGCAGTTGCCGCTTGGCTCTTGATAAGGGCGTGAAGTCCATCAAATCCCTTAGCGTCATAGCCAGCACCGGCATTGTAGTAGCCATAGAAGAACATCTCCATAAACGCTTTCTTGATTGCCTTTGTCTTGGCAGTTATCTGCTCGCCCATCAGGTCTTGCACATTTGAACGAGTAGCTTTCAAGAAGTTATCCACATCAGCATCGCCACCAAGAATGGTAGTTACGGCTGTGGTTGGAGTTACGACTGAAGTTGACTCTACCCAAGTATCGCCTACCCCATAGAAGCTGGCACCAGACATAGTTGTTTCCACATTATAGGTTAAGCCATTACCCACAATATCTTTGAATAGGAGCCTGTCAAGAATTGGGTCTTGATAGACCAGTTTTTCAATAATGCCAACCTGAAGAATATCGTTAGAGTATTTGGCTGCCTCTACTAAGGTCATTGCCATAATATTTTACCTCATTAAATTTTTTGTTCTATCGGTGCGTTTACACCGCCGACCTTTACCTTTTCTCTTTCCCTAGATATATCTTTTCTTAGGATGCTCAAGTGCGTATTTGACCTTCTCATCTGAAGATAAGTCTCGCAAGCCTGAGCCTGCTGCGCTAGAGGTAGCATTATCAAGCTTCAGCTCTTTTTCGGCTTCTTTTACTTCAGGAAACGCTTTAGCTACTACTTCCATCTGCTCCTCAGTTATACAGGTATCAAGCACCTCTTGTGGCACTTGAAATTTAGATTTCAGCTCAATGGATTTCACCTGTAGTCCTGTTGTTAAAACATCCCTTTGAACTTCATATTCCCTGCGTGTCAAATCGGCTTCTCTAGTAGTAATTCCTTGCTCTCTTTCAAGCGCTTTTATTTTGCTGATATAAGCATCCCTCTTTTCAGGGTCATCACTTAATGCTTCTTCAGCCTCCTTTTTAAGTATCTCAATTTGAGCTGTTGTTGCCTCGTATGAAACCTTTAGCTTATCAGCCCCAGCTTTAACTGCCCTGACTTCAGCATCTCGCAGATTAAGTTGCTTGGTTACCGATTCCAGCCCCTTTGATACTGCTGTCTGGAAGTCCTCCTCCGTCTTGTATACAGTTGGCTCGTTCTCTGGTGGAGTTGGTTCTACAACCCCCTCAACCTTCGTATCAGTCCCCTGTTCGTCTACCATTGTTAATGTTCCTCCTTTTATGTTGACAATGTTTTGATATTTGTTGACAATAAAAAAGCAGTCCAAACCTTTCGGTTCAAACTGCCTCAGTTGTTCTGTTACAGTTACTTTATTTAGTTGTTAAGGTGCTATAATTTCACACTCTCCTTAATCCTTTCAATTCTAACAGGCTCGCCATCCTCCATAAATATGACAACCTGCCCATATCGGGTTTTACGGAGAAGCTCTAATAGCTTTTGCTCCTTATCACTTAATTTTTCTTTATCAATCATATCATACCACACCTTTACAACTCTGTCAAGTCTTACCCAAAGGGATTTGGTCCTAATCTTCCTTCTCTTGGGGGTGCTTCTTCTGGAGGCTTAGGAGTATAGGTTGGAGGTGCCCTCGTTCCTCTATAATTATCCCACCAAGTCTCATCCTCTATTCCTGCCAACCTCATCAACTCAACTTCCCTTGCGTTTTCAGGCAAGTCGTTAATCCACCTACTCAGATTGGCTTTAACATAATCCCGTATAGACCTTGAGTATCTTGACAAGAATGCCTCTGATTTGGCTTCTATGTCATCCCAATCTTTAGGTAAATCAGCCTTTTGTATTAAATTGGCTCGGTATTCCTGATAAGCATCCACTGCCTTATCTTCGGGTTTCTGGTTTTCCCCCATCCACTTATTCATTTGTCTTATACCATAGGGGTCTAAATGCTCTCTAGCCAACCATAAAACAGACATCCCGCCTGAATAGTAGGGTCTGGCATATCCTCTTTCCTTATCATAGCCATAGTTACTATCCAAGCCAGCTAAGAGTGCGGTTGCCGCTTTCTCTAACGCTTCATCCCGTTGCCCAGTAACGGATTTTATAGTTTCGGAAACCCACTTCTCATCTTCGGTTCCTCTCTCTGCTCCCTCAAGCTGTGCCTTATCCTCTAAATCTTTCAGGTCAGGATGATTGTTTCTTAATTTATCTGTCTGCATTCGGTTTAAGTCTTCATATTTAAGATTGAAGTCTTGTTTGGCATATTTATCCCTGAGTTTCGCTACCTCACCCCATACAGGTTCAGGGTAAGACCTACCACCAAAGAACTCAACAAGCCCCCTAACCGTTCTACCCTTCACATCACCACCCTCCATAAGAACGGTTTGAACCCAAATGGGGAGTAAATTACCACCTATTATCTCTTTACTAAAACTAAGCATACCATCTCTGGTTGGGTCCCCAATATAACTACGGCCTGTAATAAGGTCTAAGCCAGAGCTAACAACAGGTGATAAATTACCCCTTAAAAACCGCAGTCCTGGGTTATCCATTGAGAATTGGAATAAACTATCAGGATTGTCAACCGATTGAGCAAAGAGTTTTATCACACTTCTAACCTTAGTGCCAGGCCCCACTTTTTGTCCCGCCACATCCCAAGTGAAAAAGTTTGGCGAATTGGGATTATAGTGGTCTACTATCTCTTCTGGTGTTTCACCACGAGCTATTGAGATGAGTGCTGCGATAGCACTAATGGCAGCAATACCCTTAGCAAGTGACCATCGTGCCCGTGAACCCCTAATACCACCCCTACCCAAATCGTAAAGCAGTCCAGCTATTGCCCGATTATATCTTGGTGCTAAGACTAACCCTGTTTCCCTCTGGCGTTGTAAAACATCCACACCTATACGGGCACTTGAAGTCAATCCTCTAAATTCATTGATAAATTGGTCTAAATCGGCTGTCCTCTCAGGTGTGGTAGCCAAGTAGTCATAGGCTTCAGCCATTTCAATTCCCGCTATGTCTAATGCGGATTCAAACACTCTTTGAAATGGGGTAAGCACAGTTGCACCGACCTTCCCTAATGTTCTTGGCAAAATCAATGCTAATGTCCTCCAGTAATTCTCGGCATCAGGTATTAAGGAGGTCTTCCCAGATAACCACCCACCCCTAGCCATCGCCTCGGTAAACTCAGTAGCCCCTGCTTTCGTGATGAGCAAATTGGGATGCTTATCTATAGTAGCCTTGTGTTTTAAGAGATAACTAGAATGAAAGTCAGGATTAAATAAAGCTCTCATCGCTCCAGCAAAGGTCTTACCATACGTTATGGGATTTTCACCCGCTAAGAATAGAAGCTGTATAGTAAATGGGCTAAAGTCTCCAGCCAGCATAAAGTATCTAGCAACAGCGTTTATCTTGTTAACTTCCCCTAATGCCCTGCTAAAACTAGGGTCAAAGGCTTTTCTTAATGCCGCTGCCGTTTCTTTAGCTCCTAGCCCAGTAAGTATCTTGCCCGCAAAAGCTGGGGCAGGGATTATCGCTTCCCCCATCCTTGTAACTAACGCCTTTTCCCTAGCCCTTGCCCTAGCATTTATAGCTCTTTGCGAAGTCAGCTTATTAGAACTAATAAGACCCTTTGCTACTCTTGTTAAACTTTGCACTTCTTTAGCGGTTGGTTCACCAGCTTGTATTCTCGGTATTAAATCTTTAAGTCTTTGGGCTTGGTCTGGATATGAAGTAGCAATAGAGTTAATAGTAATATCGGGAACTCTCTCACCACGAACTGCCCTATTTAATGCCGATAAAAGTTGCTGGCTATGCCTTTTCTTTAATATGGCTGCTTCGGCTGCTAACTTTAACTCTTCTGGAGCACCAGTTGTCCGCCAAGGGACTTTAGTTAATAGCCAATCAGCCATCTGCTTATCGGCAACCCTGTTATAAGCCCCTGACAATTTCAGATACAAAGCCTCTTCATAAGGTAGGTAGCGATACCCTGCTTTTATTGCCTCAGCCTCAGTCTTGAACATCCTATGTTTTTCTGTCGGCAATCTAGCCCCAGGTCTGCCTGGGCCAGCCCCAACATAAGCCGTATCAATTACCGAGCCATCTTTTAATGTCCTTGCCCATACCCTTCTTGTAGCAAACTGGCCACCTTCTTCTAGGCGAAGCAACGTTATATCAATGCCATTCTTCTCCAAGAATTCTATTAAGGAGCCCTCTATAACTTTAGCACGGTCAAGCCATACCTTTTGTTCATCGGTTAATTTGGCTTCCCACCTTGAACGGTGTTCAGCAATATCACCAACTGTTTGACCCTTTAGAACACCAGATTTAATTAGACCCTTTTCCATAACGCTACCAAATATCTTTTCCTGACTACCCAGTTCGTTAAGAAAGGCTATAACACCCTGAGTTTTCTGGTATCCCTCATCTCGTAAAACAGCACGAATAATTATAGCCTGCTCGGCTGGTGTGTTAGCGATGGCACTAGGATTCATAACCTCGAAAAAGCCCTTAATTTCAGGTAGAAGATTTATCCATCTGCGAACCACATCATCCCTGAAAGTAACATCGGCAACTGTTTTAGCTTCTTGTAAGTCAGCCATAAAGCCAGTCCATTCATTTTCGGTTCTCCCTAGAGTTACAGCCTCAGGGGGTAATGGCGGAGGTATAGTTGGTAATTCCGCAGGTATGACTGGTTCTACTAGAGGTTTAGCAACTTCAACTGCTGGGGGTGTTACCTTTGGGGTAACAGGTGTAGGCACAGTTGGGGGTGGTGTTATAGGAGCTTCTGGGGCAACGGGAGGAGTTATTTCAGGAGGGATTGTTGGTGGAGCTACTTCAGTAGGAGGCACTACACCACGCTCCATTTGAATTCGCCCTCCAGCACCCACTAAAGCAAAGGGTAATGTTGCAATTGCAGTCCGTATTGCTGTTTCAGGTATGTTTGCTAATAAATCTCGGTTTTCATCAAAGGTTTTAACAGTAGCATCCTGAATACCTCCTTGAACAATCTCCTCCATCACCTCAGCTACCTCAATATATGTAAAGGTTATTAGTCCCCTTTTAATTAGCTCAGCAAGCGTCTGTTTGACAACCTCCCTCTGTATATTCCTCCTAAGTATATCTCGGAATGGTTTAGATACTGTTCCTAAAATGGGTAAAGCTCCCACTACTTCGACTGAAGATATCACTGCTCCAATTGGGACGGAAAGTTGAGCCGCCTGCTCTGGAGTAGCCCCACTGGCAATCAAATCCTCATACAACATTTGCGATTGAGCAGGGGTTGTTACAGCAACACCAGCCAACAACCCTAGAAAGGGATTGCCCGTAGCACCAGTAACCAATATTGTAGTTCCTAGAAAAGCAAGGGTAAAAGAAGCACTTTCAGCAGCGACAAATGCCCAATAAGCTGGGTCTAGAAGAACTCCAGGGTTCTCTTTAATAGTTTCAATTGTCCCCTTTTCCCACTCTTTTTTAGGTTGTAGTTCTGGATGCGTTATTATCCATTCTTGATACTGGCGTTCAGATTCTCTATAAATCTTCCTGAAATAATCCCGTAGCTCTGCCGATTTCCTGTTTGTCCCTTGTATAACTGATAATTGCTGTGGAGTAGCATCTTTGGGTATTGGGGCTTCAGCCCAAAGTAAATTGGGAATTGCAGAAAGGAAATATTGCTTACTTGACTGCCCCATCTCCCTAGCCCCCAAATAGAAAGCATCCCAAACATCCTTTAGCCACCATTCCTTCTCAGGAACTTTAACTCGGGGAACAAACTCACCAGTCTTGCTATCCCATCTCCCGATTTCTATTCCCCCAGCATACTCAATATAATCCTTACTTTTGAGTTTTCTAATAGGCAATCCTCGTTCTTGGGTAACATACTCAAAGTCTTCAAGAATTGTATGGGTAATTCCATTCAGGGGATAGGTAACACCTTCAGGGGGAATTGGGGGAAGTGTGGGTTCTTCAACCTTAACAATAGGAGGAACTAGAGGTGGGCGTTCAGCAACAGCAGGAGTTACAAGGAGTTTCTCCCCTGGGGGCTTCTTCCGTCTAAAGGGATTGGGTCCTAATCCAGTAGTCATTAGAAAGCCACCGTCTTAATTCTAGGAGCAAAAACACTGGGACGCTCTCCTCTCTCATAAGGCGGTAGCCCATACCACTGCTCCCTAATTTCAGCCCTTCGCCCCTCTAGATGCTCACGCCAAGTCTTCTCTGTGCGTTCTGCTTCAGGTTTAGCCTCAAATTGCTCTGTCAATCTACCATATTTAGACCTGAACCAATCTCTCCATCTTTCTGTCTTAGGCATCTCCTCAGCAAATCCAACTCGCATTTCCTCTAACCCAGCACCATACTCTGTAAATGGTTTAGGAACTGCTTTGCGTGGAAAGGATGTCCGTCTACCATAAGATGTTGGCGTTCGGTATTTCTTTGCCCTTTCCGCTGCTCTCCTCGCTGCCTCTCTAGCAGCTTGTTGTTTCGCATATTCTGCTGGCCATTCTTCCTCTGTATATCCAGTAGCCAATAAAGTAGCTGATGCCCTTCTCATCCGATAATCAAGCTCATCCCAAATATCACGGGCTTGATATTGATTTATGTAACCAGTATCTAACCATCTCTTCAACTCATCCTCAATCCTATTAGGAGGAAGCATCTGAAGTGTCTTCCAATCAACATCTGTTATCTCAAACTCATCAGGCTGTAGGCGACCTTGTGGTAGTGTTTCGGGTGGAGGTATTCTTGAAGGGTCTGCAAGCCATATACGCAAGACATCATCAGAGAAACCTGGGTATGCGTTACGCAACCCCTCTAAAGTCATCTGGTCAACAGAAACAGTCCCATAATCCCACCGTGTGTCATAAATATTCTTTTGGTAGTGCTCCCAAACATTACCAGAAGCACCCGCTGTTTTAAAAGATGCTACCTCACTAGGGGTATAAACACCTTCAACCACCTTCCTATCAAGCCAGTCAGAAAACCTATCCGTTATCGCTGTCTCTTCGGCTCCCCTTTTTGCTTTTATTGCTACTTCAGCCCTTGCATCAGCAGGAGACATACCTTCATATATCAACACAGCAGCCTCAAAGTCAACGCCATATTGTTGCATTATGAGTCTTATTGGAGCAGTGGACATCTTTATATCCCCCCAAACTTTAATGTCTTTGATTGTGCATTCCTTCTCTTCAAATAAGTATCAAAAACTTCATTCCAATATGAGAAGGTATCTCCTCCCCAACCTTGTAGCGGTGGAAGCTGATTAGGCTGATAGGCAGGCTGGGGTGGTCTAGGCTGTTTATTTCCTAGTTGCCTATCCCTCTGGTAGTGATAAGGCTCTCTTTGGTGAACAAGTCGCTCATTCCAATTTACCATTATACACCTGCTTCTGGAGGCATAGGTTCCCTGCCCATAGGCGATGGGGTAGGTTCTCCTTCAGGCGGAGCAGGCTCACCTTCAGGAGCTACCCCTCTGGTCGCCATTTCCTCTTGTTCTTCCAACCTTGTCATATCATCAACCAGTGATTGTGCGGCCACAAGGTCTCCCCTCGTCTCAATAAGAGCCTCAACAGCCCTCTTCATAGCCCCTTTAGGGCTGTGCTCAAAGAGTTCTATGGCAGCTAAATCAGCCAACCCCTTCGGGTCTTGAACCTTCAGAATGTTCTCCCATATCCACCCATCAGGCAATCCAAGTTGCTTCAACATCTGAGCCACTTGAGCGGTATCCATCTGCGTCCAAGGGGTTCTAGCCATAAACTCAACCTTTATAATATGTGACTCTTTTAATTGAACAGGTTTAATTTCTACCTCAGCAAACTCATTTTTCATCAAGCTCTGAAATTTAACCTTTATCCCACCATCAATTAGTTGCTCCTCTGTCAATCGTAATATATCTTCGAAGAAGTGATTAAGACTTCTTAATTGCGGATTGAAAGTCTTGTTAGCCGCCTCTATCCCCAGAGAATACCGAGTTCCAGAGGCTGGGGGGTCTTCCATTTGAAAAGTAGGTAGTAGCGTCTCCCTCACCTGCCCACTTAACCAACTAAGTAGATTAATAACTGTAGGCGAAATTTCCTTCATTGGAGACGGTTCTATGGCATCCTCACCCATTGTTAACTCTATCATACCACCAGGAACATCTTGGAAACTACCTGGTATAGGTCTTCCACCCCCCTTTGCTCGGTAATGAATTAAGGGCTGATTTGCCAGTAGATTAGCTTGATTTGCCATCATAGTTGCAAATCTATTGCGGACTGCGTGTATTTGTCTGGCTGAAGCAAATATACTTTCACCAAATCCTTTTAGTTTAGTTCCAGTATCATCAGCAATCGGTGGGCGAGTAGATACTGGCACAATTGAGAAGGGCATTGAGCGTATTTTAAGCATCTCAAACTCCTTCAGAAAGACATCTCCTTTGACCACAGCGTTCCATATTTTATACGGCTCTTCAAAATACCAATACTCAATTACCTCATTTTCCTTTTTCCTTGAACCTGTCCACCTCTGCAGCACAGCTCCTACCTTACTAAGAGTCCCTGGCTCATAACCCCACTCATCTTCCAAAGCAACTTGAGACTTAAAGGTTTTATACGCTACCCATAACAGTCCTTCAGCACCCACCTCATAAACTAACCAGCGAGGGTCTAAGGGAGTATAGTTGGCTATAACCTTACCACCCTTCCCCTTATAAGTAAGTATTCTGGCTGCTCGCCATCCTCTAACCAGGGCGTGCCAGTCTGACTGCTCTCTTAAAGTTGGTAAAAGTAATCGCCTTAATCGCAAATCGCCTTGCGTAAGTAAGAAGTAAAATAGCCTTTCCAGTCTGCTCTCCTCGGCTCGCCTATCCATACCTTCTGCCTCTGCTTTCTTAACCATAATCTGCATATCAGCGGAAGAGAGAATAGACTGGACATTATCACAATTAGTGCGCAGCTCATTTGAGACAATCTCTATATCAGTGGCGTGTTGCTTAGTCTTACTTAAAATATCAGAGTGATATGCGGTTATATTGGTGGGAGACACATTCATCTCCCAAACATCAAGGTCTTCATCCATACGAGTGAATACGGGTTCAAGGTCATTAAACTTTTTCTTGACTTCTGCCGTTATCGCAGAGGCTTCCTTTATAGGTTTCTGTGCTTCTTCTACCATAATTTACTCCTCTTTAATGTGAACTTCCCCACGAACTCTAATACAAGACTTGGTTTTTAGGGGAAATATGCTAAAGCAGGGCTTGCTGTATTGCTCATCACCCCCTCCTCTAGCCATTATGCTCATATTAAGGTATTTTACTGCTTCCCATACATCATCAAAATCAACCTGACCATCCTTTAAGGGTATGTCTCTATCACCACCAATTTTTTTGTTATTCATAATTTACTCCTTAACCCAATCAGTCCCATTCCATATCTTTTGATAGCGTTCCTTCATTGCAAAGGCTAACCAAAGTTGTTCCATTGAGGTTAATTTATTCCAATAGGTAGTGCAACGCAAGCCACAAAACTCATCGTATTCATTCTCATCGTAACCATATCCTGTCATTAAAGCATTTTGTTCTTCATAACTTCCAATCATCTCCTGTAACTGGTCTTGGCGATATATTCTAATAGCATCTGATTTCAGTTTACCTTCACAATGGTGAACCATACGAATATCTGTATATTTATCAGGACACTCGGGGGCACCGATGATAGCATAGCAGTATAGGTCTCCGTCATTCCATTCATCTAATAAACGGGGAGCCTTCTCGCACATCTTCACATATTGTTTAGTTGTATCCATTTCAATCTCCTTAAACTTAATCCTACCATACTTGGCGTCCCTTAACAAACAACTTCGCTTTCTCCGTGGGTCCAAACTTATCCCACACCGCACAAGCAAGCAATAATGGGATTACCGTATCACCGTGTGTCTTTCCAGTAGGTTCAGGATACCCATTTACATATTGATACTCCATAAGCTCCTTAACCTGTGGCTTCCACCTAGTAATCAAGCTCCCGTTATTTATAAGTTCAACCAATTTTGCTACCAATTCTCTCTTATTGGGTCTGGTTAGAGACCAACCAGCCTTTTCTATCCCTGTTAGCTTCCCACCAGCTTTTATTTTATGTTCAGCAACGCTGGAAAATAAATTCGGATACCCCAACTGCTGTAATTTATCTATTACCGCCCTGCCTACCCCAATATTATCTACCACTAACAAAGGAAAAAAGTATTCCCGACACAACTTATCAACTTCAAAGGCAAAGGCATCTGTTCCAATGGTATTGCTATAAATTGTCGCCGCAACTTCAGCGTTTAATCCCTCCTTACCCACTATACTTAAACAATGAGAATCTCGTCCTATCCCTTCACCAACATCAACTCCAGCTATATATTGTGTCCCCACCCTGTGCGGATACAAGATATAGATACATCCCTGCCTTACTTCAGGTTCTCTCGGTGCAGGGAAGAATTCCTCAATAACATTATACCATAGTTTGTCCAGTCTATCTTTTTTGAAGCAGGATTGAGCCGATAGTGGACTTAACGCTTCCTCAACATTTCGGGGATAATTGCCCAAAGCAACCCACGGAGTAGCCTCATTCTCCCTAACCATTGCCTGATAAAACGCTTCATCCCTGCCCGGTCGGTCAAAAACTCCATAAAAAAGAGACTTAAACCCACTTTGACCCGCTTCTGGATACCCCGAACCCTCGCCCCGCTTCCAATGTTCCTTAAAATAACTGCTTGGTCTAGGTTTGTCCACTGTTGAAACTGAGATTAACTTCCTTTCTAGCTTATCGGCTACGGTTGCCCTGGTATGGCCTAGATTTATCTCGTAAAACTCGTGAAAGTCCGACTCATCGTGTATAACATCACCCGCCGTATGCCCTATACCAGCAGTTTCTGTTGAAGGAAAGGATATTATCTGCGACTTTATGTCCTTAAACCCAAATCGCTCACTAGAGTTAGGCTCTAATGTGAATCTCTTCATCCATATTGGCAAGTTGTTGTAAATAACTACCGCTTTAGCTAGTAAATCTTTAGCGTAATCTTTTCCCTGTGAAATCAATAATACTTCCCACCCATCCCTGTTGTATATCCTCCATAAAGCAAATATCACTAATGCCCAACTTACCCCAACCTGCTTCGCCTTTATAACATCTAATAACTTGTTGTTAAGTATTTCATTGAAAAACCCTATCAGGTGAGGCCAGGACTCCCACTTTAAGGCTAATTCACCAGGCTCCTGAATGCGCACATATTTAAGGAAATAGAGAAGGCTCCGCCGACACCTCTCTATCTCAAATACCTGAAACTGCTTACTGGGAATCTCTACCATATTTACCCTACCTGTTGCTTGGGATTAAAGTAGCCTTTTACCTTTAGACTATAAGTTACCTTCATACCACACTCAAGGCAAAGACAGGTAATCTCTAACTCATTAACCCTCCCCCTAGAATTCTTTTTGAATTCCCTCTTTTCCTCTATGCAGGCTAGGGGATATTCGTGATTGAAGCACATTAGGTAATTCATTTTCCATTCTCCTTTTTTCGGGTATTTCTAATGTCATTTTTTCTCAATAAGTGACACTACTGCTACATAGCCAGCTTCGAGTATAGCCTTACCCGTTTTCCTTACCCCATCTATAAAGGCATCGTTGTATTCGGGACTTCCTATATTGGTTATATCAGGCAACTTCCTATCTACCTTTATCATTACACCTTGAGAGTGAAGGTATCTAAAATCATCATCAATCTTCTCCCTGAAGTATTCCCTTTCTACCTCTGTCCTATCTTCCCAGCTAGGTATACCACCACTAACACTAATCCACCCACTATAATAGCGTCTCTTTGCCATCTCTTCCCTTATCTCTCCTTGTCTAGTCAAAGTAACACCACCCCCTTATTATCAGCATTAAGAGTCTCCAAATACGCTTGTGGAATGGAAAGGTTATTATAAATTTATATTGTGTGTCACCTTCCTTAAAAGGTATAATGGGTATCTTTTCTTCTTTAGTCATTTCTTTCTCCTTATTCACTTGACATAATCCTAACTTTGGAATTTCCTAGTATCCGCTGTAAAGGCTGGGTTAGTGTTTCTCGTGTTAGTGTTGATATAGGTGGTTGGGTGTTGTTGTTGTTGTTCTTCGTAGTCATATAAAGTAAAGCAGTTAGGACAAGCGTCTGGATAGCAAATGGCGCAGTATTCAAAGCCACAGTCAGGACACTTGGTAGTGTTACTCAACCCATAGTCAGGCACACTGTAATCAACGACAGGGCTGTTTAAGGTTAGACTACTCATAGAACAAAGGCTACCACTAACATTGCTATACCAAATAGACATATCGCTACAACCCAAAAGGATAACTCTGCATACCTACTGTCCATCATACCTACCTCCTATCTAATAAACTGCGTGTTTTATGCTGGATGCGACAGCCCCCAGCCAATGCAAGTAGCCAGGGATTATAGTCTCTGGTTGCACGGGGCATCACCTCCTTCACTGGGACGCACTATAATCGTTATGTAGACTTTCTAAGCCTTTGTCCACCTACCACCACAAACTCTTCTGTAGTGTTTACGGACTCATTGGCTAACCTGGCATATTCCGTTACCTTGCTCTTGACGAACCCTGATACCGTCAACGCTTTCTTTTCCGCCATCATCTCCAATATAGTGTAAACGCTATCATCAAGCCGTATACTCACCACTACGCTATTCCTACCCTTCATTTTAGCCTCCTTATAGTGTTTACATCATTATACCATATTCCTAACTCTGTTTACACTATAAGGGAGGGCTAAAGATGCTATTCCGTAGTGTTTACCACTTCCCCCTCTATTGTCCCATCATAATCAGGGTCTTGCAAAGCTAACTTATCCTTCTCCCCTTCTTCTATCTGTGACCGTTCCTGGTCCATTAACCTCCTGAACTCTAGTATCGTAGCTATGCTTACTAGCTTCTTGTCCTCTTCGTCCATTCCTACCGTTACCTTCGGCTTACCTTTTATCCTATCTATAATATACATTGCAGACTCCCGGTCCCCTTCTATACCTTTCTCATAGAGGGTAAGCATAAGCGTTTCTACGGCATAGGGATGCTCCTTAAAGAAGTCTTTTACCTGTGTCTTTAGCTTTGGTGGTCTACCTTTACCGAACTTATTGCCTTTCTTAAATCTAGTGTCTGGCAAACGAGTCCTCCTGTCCGTTACCTTTCCGTTATAGTATAGCACAGTTTTTTAGAGTGTCAAGTAGTATTGATTTTAACGCTTGGCTCTTGATTGTAGTGGATGATGTGTTCCTTATAATAGCTAATGTGCTGGCGCTTCTCCCGGTTGTCTAAGAAGGGCTAAGCCCCTTTTGCTCAATAGCATCGTGCTGTTGATTAGCCAGCCCCCACACCAATACACGCTATCAGGTTAACGACATACATATGTTACCCTTTATACAAACTTTATACTTTGTTCTAATCGGCTAGATATAAAAGTAGAACATAAAGAACTAATGTTCTATTGACAAGTCAACAATACTATGCTAATGTATAGGTAACAAGTAGAGGGGGTAAATCAGATGATAAAAATCCACTGGGACTCACCGGCACAACACTACATATTGGGCGATTATCCCAAAGGCATAGAAAGGAAGACTGAAGCGGAGATACAAGCACGCATAGATTTCGCCAATAAGCAAGCACTAAAATGGAGAGAAGAAGCATACCAAGTGGCTGAAGATGATGGCGGTGAAAGTAAATTCGCCTTTGGTATGTCTCAAGCAGATGTATGGGCGACACAAGCTAAAGTGCTAAGTAGTATCTTATAAGCTAGTATAATAAAGGTAACTTTACAAACTAATATGGAAGTGGTGGTCAAGCGGGCTAAGATACCCGTTGCCGAAGCCATCACCTAGAAATAGGTTAAAACCCTTGTGGTAAGAGGTGCCGCCTCTAAGCCAGATGCGAGCTGGTAGACTACGAGAGGACAGGCAAGCGGGGGACGCAGGTTCAAATCCTGTCCACTTCCTTTAGCACCTTAAGAATTGAATAGCTGAAAACTTTAGACTAGCCTGGTGATAACCTGATAGGGGGCAAGCTAGGATATGGTAAGTAAGCACCACCTTTACAGCTCAACAGTGGGGTTAAGAGCAGGCATAGTATAAGTGAGGATACAATGTCAATTACAGTTAGGCGTTGGAGTGACGAGGACTTACACTCCCTCAAAACTGATAAATGGCTCGCCACAATCTTTATGAACGGCCAAACCTTCTCGGAAAAAGAGATGCGATACTACCCCTATAAGATAAGACGAACCTATGTCTGCAACTGGAAGAATGAGCCAGAGGCTCGTATAATCTACGCTACCAGTGAACGAATGCTCTTAAAGTTTATCGATGCTGAATATACGAGACGACCTGACTCTATACTACAAAAGATAACTCAATATAGACCCATAAAAGCTAGTTAACCTTGTAAGACCTGACTACTTAACCTCGCTATTGAACTGTAAAGGAATAGCTATCAGCCTACTTGTTGAGTCGCCTTGCTAAACAATAATTAGTGAGGTGAAGCAATGGGAGCTATAACAGTGGATGAAGTGGTGAATGCGTTATATCTGGACTTAAAAGAGAGCTACAGCGGTATAACAAGGGAATCCCTTAAAACTGAAGCAGAGAGACAATTAGCCGGGGAAAAGCCGACTGGGGGACCTGGAATGTTTCTCAATCGTTACCTAAAGGAAACAGGGCTTCTGGAATAATAAACACAGCACTAGCAAGGCGGTATAATTGATAGTCTATTAGGTAACAAGTAAAGGAGGGATAAAAATGCACCAAGTAATGTGTAATTGGTCGCCTCATTGCGATATTGAGACTTGCCCGCACAAAACGCCTCATTATCCTATGGTTGGTCGCAATAATCGCCCACAATGTAACCAAAAGAATGTCTATTGCTACCGTAAGGAAATAAAGGTCAACTGTGTAAGAGTTAAGTCATAGCTAGTATACTATAGCACCTTCACAATTGAGACCGTCAAGGCACTAAAGAGTAAAGGAAGCACTGGTGCGATAGCGAATTAGGACTCAGCCAAAAGCTGGACTTGTGCTAGAGGCTAGAGACACCGCCCACTACAATCCAACTGAGTCAGCCTTGATAGAACTCGAAGAGGAATGGAGTTGCCTCTAAAAATAAAGACCCATCGGCAAGGATACTCGGTTATCCAAGAGGGACGATTAACAAATACCTTAAAGACCCGTCAAGCGGGCACCAGGCTGGGAATAAGCATCCGAGAACCCCAGCCAATACTAGACTAGACGGCCAGCGCTGGCAAGGTGACTGACCTGGTAGACTGATAAGTTATAGCCTAGTCTAATTAAACACAAGGAGGGGTGAAATGGCTACAAAGACAGATGAGATTACCAACAGCTTGGACATCATAGACAGCAGGAATATTATAGCTAGGATTGAGGAGCTAGAAGGGATGGAGAAGGCGTTATCACTAGAGGGTAACCCAATGGATGAAGAAGATGCAGAGGAACTAACTAAACTCAAGGCACTAACCGAAGAGGCGGATAGTAGTGAGTGGGAATGTGGGGTTACTCTAATTAGCGAGGATTACTTTGAGGAGTATGCGCAAGATTTTGCAGAGGATATTGGAGCAATAGAAAAGGGAGGCCAGTGGCCCACTAATCATATTGATTGGGAAAGGGCGGCAAATCAATTGAAAGGGGATTACTCGGAAGTAGATTTTGATGGCGTTACTTATTATTACAGGTAAAACAGGGCTGGCAAGGCGGTATAATTGATAGTCTATTAGGTAACAAGTAAAGGAGGTAAATCAGATGATACCACTCATAACTACAATTATAATGGCCTTTGTATGGCTAGGTTATGAGACTGACTGGATGCGGGTTCGTTTGCTAGTCGGTAAGACCAAACCAAAATATGCCCGATATAAAGTCTATGGATTTCTAAAAACTAGGAGGCCTAAATATACTACGACCCCTGTCTATACAGGCAGCAATATGCCAGAAGGTTATAAATGGGATGGCGAGCCTTGCTACAATATAATTCTCAGCCCAGGTATTAAAGATGTCCTATGTAGCTTTAATTGGCTAAACGAGCATTGTGCCGATCTAGTAGACTACCATCCCATAGTAGAAATGAACATTGGCAATGTTAGATATAAGATGCACATCTTAGCTACAGGCATTATAAAAGATGTAATGAAAGCAAACAAGCTAACTAGAAAACAGAAGTTGGCTATAGCCTAGCCTGATAAGGTAACAAGTTTGAAGGAGTGATAAAATGGAACTGTTATTTGCGGGACTTTACCCACAGTCGTATCTAAAGCGTATCATTAGTAGGTTTAGAGAATGGGGTCTTACTAACTGGCGACTTACCTATGTTGCTACCATAAGAGGCGAAAAGCAATACCACCTAGTAACTAAATAGGCTAGTACATTATAGGAGAGGGAAATGTCAGAGGGAAGCTCAAAGACAACTACCAACTGCTCAAGATGCCTTGATTGTGAGCGTCAGGCTAGTTATGACGGGCATTGGTATAAGTGTTACGGTCAAACGAGTTGGACTACATCAAGTGGAATAAAAAGGGTTATCAAAGAGGGTGGCTCTCCACCAAGAAAAGCCCCTGAGTGGTGTCCTCACCGTCAGAAGATAGAGGGTTAAGTCATACCTGGTATATTATAGGAGGCTAGAAGATAAAGACTAACCTCATCAAAGAGAATTATTGCTTGCAGTATGGGCACTATAATTATAAGTCACACGCTTGCTTGCGTAATGAGAATAGTAGGCTCTGCCAGCAATGCCGGCGGCTAAGTAAATAAAGGGGGTTATAAAATGAACAAACAGGCGAAGCTACTCCATCAAGCTCAAGAAGAGTTTGATAAGGCCTTTGGAGAGGTAAACATGTCATATACTAAAGGGGAATGGACAATCAATAGGGATTACCCAAAGCAAGGCGATTTAGTTATTATAAGCGAGAGTGAGGCTAAGTCTATTTGTAAAATCACTGTCCCGTCCACAGGCTATAAGAAAGAGTGTAAAGCCAATGCCCAACTCATAGCATTAAGCCCACGAATGTATAAGGCTATTCAATCAGCAATCGTAGAGATTGAAGATGGTAGTGCTAATCACGCTCACTTAATACTGACTGAAGCAATACGGGAATTGGAGGAGAGATGAACCAATATACTAAAGAGAAATGGATACAAGAGGGTAATAAAATAAAATCACCTGGGAGAGGCACAATAGCAATATGTCCTTCACCAACCACCAGTGAGGGGGTATTAGAATTTATAGCCAATGCCCAGTTAATCTCGGCTTGTCCTGATTTGTATGAGGCTTGTAAGGCACAACACGATGCGATTGATATACTTCTTGCTAGGCTAATTGAACTTGACCATAACTTCTTTCCCTCAAAATCAGGTAAGCCCTGGGAGGCGATTATTCAAGGTAACAAAGCACTAGCCAAAGTGGAGGTTATCTAATGGCAGTAAATAAGAAGGGGGTTATTATGGTAGAGTTAAAAGTCGGGGATAGGGTTAAGATTACGCCTACAGTAACAACCTGTCCCTGGGAGGGGCAACTTGCAGGTAAAATTCTAATAATAGACAATGACGGTATTGCTGCTGTTGAGATGGAAGGCGATAAACTAGGACACAGATGTATGGTAGGTGGCTATGGACTTAAGGCAGAGAATGGCTGGTGGTTTATGAGAGAAGAATTGGAGTTAATTAAGTAATGGCAGTAAATCAACTCATAGGGAGGAATAGGGTATGAATATAGAAACTCGGGTTATAGTAGGTGATACTCGGAAAAACCAAAGGGAATTCTATGGCGAGATTGATGAGGCACTAGAGGATGGGTGGATTGAGGCAATAAAAAAACATTCGAAAGGCTTATCATTCTGCATCTTGTATAAGGAGGTATCCAATGAGGCCCTATCAACTCATAAGGAGTAAAGTATGACTGACCTTTTACAATCAATAGCCATAGGAATAGTAGCACTTATTATAATTATCTTATTAAGGAGGAGCCAATGAATAAATTAACCTTGAAATGTCCAAGATGTCAGGGGCACAACGCTTGGGTGGAACTTCTTTACAATGAGAAACGGGATGAGTATTATCGCCAAAAGTTTTGTGGATGTGGATACGCCGGAGCAAGACGCTATACCAAGATAACACGAGAGAGAATGTTAGAATTAAGGAGGACTGTGGACACACTTGGAAAGAAAGAATAGAGGAGGAGTAAATAATGAACTATAAGAGCTTTGTCAACCACAAGCACAATGGTATCCACCTAAAATTCCCAAACGGTAACTCAATCTCAACAATATGGGGTAGGGGAAGTTATACCGATAATCACGACTTTACTATTGGCGAAGACATCGCTAAAGAATTTAGCACGCTCTTCCCAGAGGGCAGTAACACAGTAGAGATTATGCTAGACACAAACAACAAGCGATTGCGAAATAGAATCTTCCGCAGGTTTAATATTAACCCAGACAATGGAGTAATTGGCTGGCTAACTATTGATGATTGGATGTGGGTTATACAACAACTCTATAAAATGGAGGTAAAAAGTGAAAAGTGAAAAAAGGTTAATAGAACTGCTGGAAGAAATCGCAGAGAAACGCAATCAGACATTCGCAGATTCAGCGTCCGTTACTTATGAGAAACGGGTCAAATATATTGCTATGGTGAATGCTTTCGATATTTGTATCTCTCTGCTAAATCAAAAACTCAACGAACACAAGGGAGAAATCTTGAAGGGCGGAGGCAAGTAATGAGAGAGATAAAGCTTAAGGCGTGGGATAAAAGACAAAAGCAAATGAGTGGCATATTCACTATTGCCGATGTTACTCAATATGAATATATCTTTGAGAGGATGTTTAACAAACTAGCACGGTTCAAAGACCTCATTTGGTTAGAATACACAGGACTCAAAGACAAGAATGGCAAGGAAGGCTACTTTGATGATTTGGTCAAGTGGGGGAAGGCAATCTACAAAGTGGTATGGAATGAAAAGGAAGGGATAGCAGCCTTGCAATATGTTAGCGGGCAAGAGGTCTTTAAGTATCTCCGCATAAGCCAAATAAAGCAGGGCGAAATAATAGGGAACGTCTATGAGAACCCAGAACTATTAAGCTGAAAAGTGGCTAAAATAATCGTTGACTAAAAGGACTTGGTATTGTTGACAAAACTGGTAAAGTGTGGTAAGATTGGCTAAAGAATTGGAGGACTAACTTTTTACTGCTGGTTAAGGCGAAATGGTTACCCTAAAGGGTATCAAACACTATGTATGAATTGTCAATTCGTGAAAAAGGCAAAGGAGAGAGAACAGTGAGGGAAAAACGAGAACGAAACATAGCGTTATTTGAGCATAAAGAGAACCACCCCGATGTTTCTTTTACCAAGCTAGGCAAGATATATGGAGAGAAAGAGAAGGGTATGAGTAAGCAGGCGGCACACCACATTTACCAAAGAGAAAAGAAAAAGAACGCCAGTGATAAAATAGCAAGGGCTTGCCAAACAACACCAGTTCAAAATCTGACGGCTTAAACACTTGATTGGTAGCTCTTACAACTTGGTATTTCAGGATTTCTATTTTAGAGAGAGGGTAGATATAGATGAATAAGACATTGATAGAGTGGGTTAAAAATCCAGATGGCACACAGGGCTATACTTGGAATCCAATAACTGGCTGTCTAAACGGTTGTTCTTACTGCTACGCCAGGAAGCTAGCTAATGGGCGGTTGAAGTCTAGGTATCTGGCTAATCATAATTATGTTGGGCAAGATACTGGCTATGGCCTTGATGATGTTAATAATCTAGCAGGGATTATAGACCCTTGTGATGACCCCTTCTATCCCCGCTTGTGGGAAGATAGATTTGAGGATATTCCAAGTGTAAGGATGATGAGAGGTCTCCCATTTAAGCCAGACCGCAGGGGAATATTTGTCTGCGATATGTCTGATTTATTTGGCATAGGCATCCCTGAAGATTGGACTCGCCTAGTATTAAGTTTTATTGAAGACTTTCCTGAACACCGCTTCTATCTACTCACCAAGCAACCACAAAACCTGCCTCAGTGGAGCCCGTTCCCTGATAACTGCTGGGTTGGGGTGACACTTAATAATCAGGCTGATGCTGATGAAAGAATACCTGAGCTACTAAAGGTAGAGGCAAAGCTGAGGTATCTCAGTATTGAACCTTGTCAGGGAGCTATTGATTTAACTTCTTATGGCTGGCTATGGGGATGTAATGCCTGTTGTAATGGAGATAGGTGCGATAATCCAAGACACTATTTCAGACCTCAATGCCCTGTCTGTAAGGGAACTGCGAAAGGCAGAAACATAGATTGGGTAATCATCGGCTCGCAGACAAAGCCCTACAAGCCACCTCGTAAAATCTGGGTTGATGAAATTATAGAAGCGTGTAAGAGAGTAGATATTCCTTACTTTCTTAAAGATAACCTACGCCCACTAATGGGTAACGATTTAGTTCAAGATATGCCTAGAGGAGTTGAGATTGACCATTAAGCAACGCTTCAAGTTCCTGTATTCTTTTGGCTTTAGCCTGAAGCACAAGATAATGTTTTTTATTTGGCAAGCCAAACTAAAGAGCTGAGGGGATAAATAATGGATAAGGTATGGCAAAAGGAAATAGAGAAGGACACCAGACGGGAAGCAACTATGGATGAAATAAGATTAAATAAAAAGGAGGGTTCAAAATGATTTGGTTACTATTATTACTTTGCGCAGGGTTCATAGCAGTGGGGATTATATGGGCTGATGAGTTGTGGGGTTTTGTTGTTCTGGGAGGGGGTATTACACTTCTTCTGCTAATAATATTGCCCGTTACTACGATGCTAAATTCAGCTGATTATGCCGAACTAGAAGCATTCTATCAGGCTAACTCTAGGAATTACGAAATTACCGTTGATGAAACTGCCTCTTACTTGTCACAACAGGAATTTACCCAAACACTTATAGAGGGTTCGCTTGAGAAGATTGAACTCGCAGGCTATGTAAGTGAACGAATTGGTGAGTGGAGAGATGCTATTAACCGATACAACCTCACCATTGCTAGAATGAAGTATTGGGATGGCAATATCTTCTTAGGGACTCTCTATCCTGATGCGGTGAGAGATGCCAAGCTTTTAAGTATTGAATAAGATTAAGGGATAAGGGGGTAAGAAATGGCTAAAGGACACTATTGCGTAACTCACAAAACACCTTTCTTTAAGTCAGGGAAAATGCGTGGCTATGCCCACCCTATTAAAGATGGGGCTGGAGAAACGATTGGCTGGTGTAATGAGGATGCGGAAGAAGTAGCCAAGTTAGAACTACGGCCACCTGGTAATCTATTGCCGGAACACCAAAAGGAAATTGACAAGGTTCTAAGTGCACACACACCTATTACCAAGGAAGCATCCATAGAGGCTCAGGTAGCCATAAAGGAAATAGGGGAAAACTGGCGGGCAGGCAAACTCAAAGATGATGACCTTCTAGTAGTAGGGTATCTAATTTGGCTTATAGATAAATTAAATTATAAGGAGGCTGAAGGTGAAATTAAGACGGCACAAACTATTAAGACGGCTAATACAGATGGGCAAACCCAAGTTGATGATGAGGTGGTGGCTGATGAAACTGATAGGGTCAGCGGATTTCTAAAATACCTAGAAAATCACGGCATTAAGGATGATAGGCTTTGGTTAGAGGTTGAATATGGTGTGCCACAAGACAAGGTCTTAACAGCAAAAAGGTGCGTTCAATTATACAGGGAAATTCGTAAAAAGGAGGGATGGTAGAAATGGAATTCAAGGAAATTCAGGTGGCAACTCTATCCAAGGAAGACAAAGACCTAATAGAGAAACTGGTAGAAGCTGACGGGGAAGCAATACATGCTACGGCTAAAGTCGAAGCAGGCAGGCACTTGCTTTGGGTTCATTTACGGGGTGAACATAACCTTACCAGCTCCGAAGCCTACTTTATTAAAGATGGCAATATCTACCAACGCATACTAGAGTAAAAAGGAGGGATGAATGACTGTTACTGCTGACCCAATAAGGAAATCCCAAGCAATAATCTGGGAGGAGGGTGGGATTGAGATTGAGGCTGATGTAATAAATGGTGAATTCTCTTACCCAGGAGCCATTGAGCTACTACACATTTTCAAATACTACAGAGGCTTTAATCAGTTTCTCTCTGCCATTGAAAAAGCAATAAAGGATACAAAACCTTAAAATATGCTTGCTGGGGTGAGGGCTTGTATACGAGCCTTTCCCAATACGGGAAAACCGCTGGAATAGTGGGGAAGCCCCAGCAAGAAGTGCCAGCTACCCGACATAGAGCGGCAAATCCTAGATAATGAGTAGCGAGCAAGATGGGGTGAGCTACTGGCTGGCACAGCCTGAGCCGAGCAAGTTACTGGGATACTTGCGAGCCATGCCGAACCAGCGGTAAGGACATTACCTAATTACTAGGGAGTAGGCTCAGGCAATAAGGTATGCTCAAAAAAACTGGTTCAAGGTGCTAAAGGAGAAGTAGGATGAGAATATGGGTTAAGAAATACTGTGAACATTGTAAGGAGATTACACTTTGGGAAAATGGGCACTGTATCGGTTATTATAAATGGGAGGTAAACAAATGAGTGAACAGCCGACAGAGAAGCAGGTTAAAGAGTTCTGGGAAGGATATGGGTTACACTATACAGAGCCTTATTGGGTAGATGAGAACGGTAACCTTGCTTTCTATGGGGAAGTGCATTCAGAACTTATGAAATCAATAAACCTCAACAACCTGTTCAAGTATACCATCTTTAATCAATGTAAGCGATTTACAGACACAGATGACCCTGCCCTAGCTCTCTTCTGGGCACTCCATTCTCTTATTGACAAAACACCTAAATAAAGGAGAAGTAGAATGATAGAAGCACAAGATAAATTACTGCTGACACCAAAGCAACAAAAGCCCTATGTCAAATGTTCAGAGGAGGAAGCCGTCTGGAATATTGATGGATTACTCAAAGCCCAGCTAGCCAATATAGAAAAGAAGGGCTATGTAATAGTGCCCAAACACAGGCTGGATAGACCTGAGTTGCGGGAGGAACTACCACAGGATTTGGAATATTGGCAGGACTCCGCACAATTAAGGGAGTGGATGCGAGAAAGGGGTTGGTGCTATTTAGGAGGGACACAAGTAATAGATAAATCTCGGACTTGGTATTATATGTCTCCTAATGGTACGACTTGGGAATTGGTTGAAAGTTGGGAAGGCAAAGTCATTAGCATCCTAGCCCTATATCCTGATGGGTGTGCTAACTGTGATACCCCTCTACTTAGAGAAGGTGAACTCTATCAGAAGATAGAAGAAGCCAAGAGAGAGGTGAAGGAGAGGATAGCCAATGAACTAAATGGTCTTTACAGTAATTTGCCCGAAAGCGCACTCAAGGATAAACTTTTGGAGTTCATATTATATTTAAGGGAGGACAAAAGCTCTAAGTGGCAAGCTCTTCAAGGATTAGAAGAAGGATAGAGATGAAGAGACCCACATTAGAAGAACAAATAAGAATAAGCAAGATGACTGACGAGGAATGTATCAAGGCTTTACTACCTCAAACGCCTCTGGGCAAGATAGACTTTTGGTTACATAATCATTGTTTGCTAGTCTGGAGAATATTTAAGTGGAACTGGTTTAATATCTGGACTGGGGAAAAAGGCTTTATTAAGTTCGCTAAGCACGGATTTAAGGAATGGAATAATCCCAGTTAGAAGAAGGAGAGATTTGACTCAGAATCTATGTTTTGGGCAGACACCTTGTCCTATTCCAGATTTCCAATCATATAGTTGCGAGGATTGCCCATCATATATCACTGCAAAGTCCGAGCCGATTGTGAAGGCTGAGTTCATCTATTTCAAGAATGATGTAAGAGCATTGGAATTAGCCCACAAAGTTACCGACTTAGAAAACTCTAATTCGTATCTCTTAAAGAAAGTAAAGGAATTAACGGCGAGTGCCTCTAAACGAAAGAGTAAATATGTATAGTATTATATTAACTAAAGAAATATCTATAGAGGGTTGTAAGTTTGTATCTAGTTACTTACATTACTTACCATTCGTGCCTAGCTAACTTACATAAATAACTATACTTACGAAACTTACGAAAATAGGACTAACTTACGAAACTTACGAGAGGAGATAAATGCCTGAAAAACTAACCAGAGGAAAGATTGAGAGCTTACTGGAGTTAGAAGATTGGGAGTTTAGTATTGAGGCGTTTCGGCGGAAGCACCTAATAGACCCAGAGAGTTCAGTCCTTTATGTAACTTTCAATCGTCTAATCGCTGAAAGAAAACTTAAGCGTATTGGTAGGGGACTTTACAAAAAGCTAAAACAGATTAGACCAATTACTTCATTAGGAGCAAGTGAAAGCAAGCCCATTGATTTAATCTTCCCTTACGGATATGAGGATACTAGCTCGTTTGGATTTGAGGATTTGATAGAAATGGATGAGGGAGACTGTATAGTGATAGCAGGTGTCTCTAATTCGGCCAAGACCCTTTGGGTAATAAGTATGCTGGCAATGAACATGGATAAGTATCCCTGTATTTTAATGGGCAATGAATATGATAGGGTTGATGGTAAGTTGAGTCCCAAGTTTGTCCGGCGGTTACGGAGAATGGGTTGGGCTAATTGGGAGAATGGTAATGGGAACTTAAAATTTACCATATTGCCCGTTAAGGAGGATTATGAGGCGTGGGTAGAGCCTGGCAAGATAAACTTTATAGATTGGATAAATTTGGGGGAGGATTTTTACAAGATAGGCAAGGTGATTGAGAGTATTAAAACCGCCGTAGGTAGTGGCATTGCTGTCGTGGTGCTTCAGAAGAATGAGGATAAGAAATTGGGGCGAGGTGGTTCTCCCACGATTGACTTAGCAGACTTCTATATCTCATTAGACCCGATGAGGAATTATCAGAGAAGGCTCACTGTAATCAAGGCTAAAGCGCAAAAGGGTTTTTTGGATGGTAGGATGTGGGGTTTTGAGGTCACCAATGGTGGAACTCAATTCCATAATATTCGTGAAATCAAGAAGTGTAACAAGTGCTGGACTAAAGGCTATACCGCAAGGGGGGAGTGTGAAGAGTGTAACGGCTCAGGATACCTTGACAAATAATATACAAGAAAGCTGGATGGCATAGGAGGTATTGAATGAAAGGCTGGAAGAATGGTAGACCTGATGGGTGGAAGAATCCATTTGATATTGGGGTGTTAGGGGAAGAGTATTCTAAAAAGGATGCCGCTGCAACAAAGCCAGCCGGGTATAAAGTTTCCTATATACCCGACGTTGTTTTTGAGGCTGGGGCTGATGCTCTGCTGAAGGAGGTGGCTAAATGGGGATACGAACACTGTGAACACGACAAGGGGAATTTACAAGCGGTTCGTGCCTTTTGCCCTATATGTTGGCAAGGGCTATTAAAGGAGATAGGATGAAAGAAGCTGACTTAAAGCGGTGTGTTGCTGATTATCTCCAGTTTGGAACAAACCAGGGACGGTGGTATGCTGATAGGCTTAATTCTGGCGAGGTTATTGTTATAGCTGGACAAAGCCGGCGGCGTGTGAAACTTTGTAAAGAAGGGACTGCGGACTTTTATGTGCTGATACAACCTTCGTTAGTTTTTAGACGCTTGAAGCCTATCGGTCATTCAGATGATAGGTATTGTAGGCTTATATTCCTAGAACTCAAGAGTGAAAAGGGGAAACAACGTCCAGAGCAGGTAGCGTTTCAAAAGCTCATTGAAAGTCAAGGAGCTGAATATCACCTTATACGGAGCATTGAAGATTTAGAGTTGGTTTTAAGTAAATGAAGAAGTATCAGATAATATATGCTGACCCACCGTATAGGCAACGAAAGGGTGGATTACGCAAAGCTCGCCCTCATCAAGGTAGGTTATTAGCTTATCCAACCATTGGGCTTGAGGGGATAAAAGATATATTGGCAAGGTTTGATGGTAATGTTCTGTTCCTGTGGACAATAGATAAGTTCCTTCACGAAGCCGAACAGATTGGGATAGAGTTAGGGTATAAACTACACGCTAGGATGATATGGGATAAGACGAATGGAATAGCACCTGCTTTTACTGTTAGATTTAGCCACGAATATCTACTGTGGCTATATAAGAGTCCCTTTTTGCCGATTGCCAAAGAACAACAAGGAAAGTGGACTACGGTTTTGAGGGAAGTAGCTACTCGGCATAGCATTAAACCTCAAATAGCATATGAGTTCATAGAGGCAATTTACCCCAATGCTGATAAGGTGGAACTCTTTGCTAGAAATAGACGTGATGGTTGGGATTGCTGGGGCAACGAAATAGAGAGTGATATAGAACTTTAAGGAGGTAAAATGTGCGAGAAGTTTATTATCTATGATGAGTGGGGCGATTTCCCAGAAATGGATTTGACTGAACCTCAAGTTGGTGAAGGTGGGCGGATTATTCAGGTTTCTTTCCCCGCCCGTAAAGAAAACTTTTTCCATAAACTGTGGAAGGAAAGTAAAAGTGAAGAAGTCAAGGATACAGCCTTTAAGTAATAAAAGGAGAGCAATACTTGAGAGAGAGGCAATACAGGTTAAGCTACTCCTAGAGGCTTGCGGAGGGAAGTGTATGATTTGTGGGAGGTGGGTTGGGAACGAGAATTTATTCAAGTCCCACACTAGAAATCGCAGACGATTTGTGATGGCATGCTCCCAATGCCATTTCCCACAAAATCGGCACAAATATCTTAATGATAAGGAGGTTAAATAATGACTCAGCAAGAAAAGATAAGGGAAGGGATAGAGCAAAGCATTTGTAGTAACTGCGATGATGTTAGTGACTGGATAGAAGGTCAAACATTAGAGGATGCACAAAAGTATTGTCGTGAGAGAGCCATATGTGCTTATTGCACTGATTTAACTAATGACATTCTCCAGAAGCAGGATGCTCAAGGAGTAGTGATAAAAGTAGAAAGGGAGTTGCCCCTTATGTTTGGAACAGTGGAATCATATGCAAGGGGTTTGAAAAAGATGCGTGAGGCTGGCTATGAAGCCGTTGAAAATCTTATTGAGGAGGTTAACAAATAATGATAAAAGCTGAAGATACGGTGATGGACATCTTCCAATTAGATGATATAGCACGGCAGCTGGAGAAGGATTACCCTGCAGGAGCTTTGGAAAAGAAGGGGCATGTCTATTTAGAGGGAAGGGAAATCCAAACTAGAACTGCCCACGCCCAAGCCGAAATCACCTGGAAAGCCAGAGAACCAGAGATAGCAGAAGCTCACAAAGCAGGGAAGGAAGAAGAAAGCACACAGGCATATCACACTGGGCTTCACGATGGGCTTTACGATGGCATATTAAGAGGTAGAAAGGAAGTCGTGGAGTGGCTAAAAAAGTATACTGGGGCAGGCTTTGTAGGTTATGTCTCTGGTGATGAGAAGAGAATTGACATACCCAAGAAAGAGTGGCAAGCCAAACTAAAAGGGTGGGGTATCGAATGAGTAATAGACTTTTACCTAAGAGGGATTCTCCTGAAGGACAGCAAGCCTTTAGTGATATTATTGATGGCAAGGCAGAAGAGGTTGCCAGAAGGCTAGGCTTTGCTCGTAGTGATTCCCTGCTTCGTTCAGCAAGGTCTATTTATGGCATCTCGACTAAAGATATACAACCACGACAGCCTATAGAGGAAGCCCCTGTCATTGTTAATTTACCGCCAGTTAAAATCAGGGAGTATAAGGGGCCCAGAAAACGAAAGGGGGATGAAGAGGAAGCCATCTTACATTGTTCTGATGGGCACGCTGGAAAGATAACCGAGTCCTATGATGGGGATGTTTATAATAATAGAATGGATGGGATATTTGACGCTACAATGACCCTTATTACTCTTCACAGGAATATGTATCCCGTCCGCAAGTTGCGCATTATAGCTACGGGAGATAATGTTCAAGGAGAAGACCCCTATCAAGGCTCAAAAGTAGGCACTATAAAAATGGGGGCTAGAGACCAGACAACTAAATTAGCCTATCCCGCTTGGGTTAGACTCATCTCCTCGTTTAAGCAAGAGTTTGAGGAGATAGAGATTGAAGGTATTGGAGGCAATCATAGTTATAGCAAGCTAGCCCCAGAGACATCAAGGGAGGACTATAGGCTTTACGACTTGCTTACAGCTTACTTTTCTAAAACGAAAGGTATTAAGATAAACATACACGAATATTTCTCAACCATCATAAACCTTCAGGGCTTCCGTTGTTTTCTCTTTCATGGTGATGGTATTCCTTGCCAGCAGGGAGTTCCGTTCTTTGCCCTTGACAAGAAGTTAAAGGCTTGGTATATGCAGTATGGTGGCTTTCAGTATGCCTTTGGGGGGCACTTTCACAAGAGGCACAGTGATGAAATATCTTCAAGGTTGGAATACTTTATGTGTTCTACTTTAGTTTCCGATGATGGTTGGGCATTAAAGAGATTAGGTATATCCTCTAACCCATCACAGAATATTTACGGAATGCATCCAAGGCTAGGCGTTACGTGGAGGTATGCACTCCAAGTTGACAAGGCATTTCTCCCCCAACCTAGCAAGGAGAAAGAATGAAACCAGAGGTTGAAGCAGAAGTTAGAAACCCAAAAGTTCCTATGGGTGAAGGTCGCTTGATTTTCGTTAGTGGCCCCTACAATGGTGAGAGCCAAGCTAAAATAACTGAGAATATATGGCACGCCTGTAGGGTAGCGGTGAGACTCTGGGAGCTTGGCTGGTTTTGCATCTGCCCCCATATGAACATGGCACATTTTGAGGTCTATTCCAGTCTGCCTGAAAAGGTTTATTTGAAGGGAGACTTGAAGTTTCTTGAGAAATGTGATTGTGTTTTTATGCTTAAAGGATACGAAAATAGCAAAGGAGCTAAAGCCGAGCTGGAGTTAGCCAAGAAATTAGGGCTTGCGGTATATTATGAGGAAGAAGTAACCCAATAGTGCGACTATTGGGATAAAATAAGGAGGGGCAAATGGACTATACACAAGGGGAACTAACAAAAGAGGAACTACAGTGGATTATCTGGAAGGCAGAGCAATCTATAGTGGCAGGTGGCAATTTGGATGTTAACCACACAGCCCTTGACCTAGTGGTGGCTGCTAAAACATTCCTTGCTTTGTTGGATATGCCAAACCATAGACCCATACAAGAACGCTATGATTTAATACTAAAGACCATGGCATAAGTTTTATCTAGTGCGACTATGAAAATTCGTTTTAGGAAATGCCTTAAGCAAGGGAAATTAAAACACTCCCCCAGCCTCAGCATAGCCAACACTGGGGGTTGATACTTCTTTAGGTTTACAAAACGCTGATTATAACTGCGATAGCTCCAACCAGGATAGCCAAGATTAGCCCAATAAGAAGTCTCTTTACCCAAGACATATCAGCCTTCAAGTGAGCTAGCTCGTTAGCCTTGAAGGGATACCATTCCTCTTGTAACCACTCTTGCCAATCGTCCCAGCGAACATACACCTTTTTGTGGTTAGACTTATTCCCTCGCAAAGTTCACCGCCCTACTCTCTTGATAATTTCCTTTATGACCTCGCCAATATCCCCTGCCTCCTTAATAATTGAGGCGAGTTCCTTTGAGCTGATTTTCTGGTCTGCCAGAGCTTTGTGGGTTACATCTATGAACTCCCTAATCTCCTTGACCAGTCTCTTAATATACCCACCTGCGACCAAAAGAGCTATCGTTACGATAATTAGTAAGATTAGTTCCCAGTCCATTTTATGCCTCCTTTAGTAAATTATGCCGATGACCAGCCATTTGATTTGGCTATCCCTCACTGGGTAAGTGTCGTTGACCACATTGTTATCTCCTCTAGTCCAATACCACCTACCGTATCCGTCCTCGTGAACTTCTACTATACGATGTCCAATTAGCATGGTATAAAGGTGGTAGATGATAAAATCGCCAACTGCCAATTTGCTCCTATCAAACTCATCAGTAGCAATAACATTATGGCCTATATCTACCAGTCCGTCCATACTATTCGTATCGGCTACACCAAATATCTTAACTATGGGTTTAAGTTTAATAGTAAGAAGTTGTGATTTCGCATCATAATCAATCTGGTCTCGCTTAACCCAGTCGTTGGGGGAAATGCGTTCAATGCCAGACTGCCGAAGATAAAAGCCACGCAGTAATCGCATAATCAATTTCATCATTTCTCTACCTTGCTTCCGCAGTAGTCCTTGAGCTGTTTTAGGCTCATAGTTCTTGCCATCTTAGCTGCTTGAGGACTTTTGCTGGCTGGGGTCTTGCCGAGTTTTATAGACAGTGCCAAACACATTAAGCGTCTTTGAGGTTCACTTTCTGCTGGCATAATAACCTCCCTTTTTTATTATAGCACACCCTCTATTCCATCACACATTAACTTAAATTCACGGCAGATAACCTCAAGGTTGTCATCCTCCCACACTAATCGCTGGAAAGCAGCCATCTGTGGCATTTGAGAACCTAGTTCTAAACCTTGAGAACGCCAATACGCTTCGTAACTAGGGGCTGCTAATGGCTTAAATAGAAGGAGGCGGGTTTTCTGATTAAAGATAGCTAAATTAGACAAACCACTCAAGTTTATAAACATATTCAAATAACTCAATTCATATAGAGCTATTCTTAACTCAATGCTCCAGGGTATTTCGGGGAAAACAGGAGCCTCTAATTCGTATCTAAAGGCAGACTCCATATCCCTTATTATAATAGGAGCATAAACGCTTTTATCCAGACTGTTAGCAAAGGCAATCCAATTTTGGGCATCAGTGTTTCTAACGCTTTCATAGGGCGTTTCCCGTAATGAAATTGTAACCACCTTGCGGCCTGCTGGAAGCCACTGTTTTACATAGTAAAGTGCTTGGGGCGTAGCTTCAATGCTAGGTAAATCAGTTACCATTATATCTTCCTCACGAAACTTACCTACGGGAGATTGGACGGTATATTCTTTGGGGAACTTACACTCCGCTGAAATTCTCTCCGCCTCGCATCGAGACCCGCAGACCGAAACCCCACTACAAGATGGTATTAACCAACAGCAGGGAACTAAAAGATTCCTTAATCTATACTGCATATACCCAATATCAAAATCCGCTCCCAGTTCCCGATATATTTTAAGGTCCTTTCCACGAAACCCCTCATCAGGTCCAGGGACTATAACTATATGTAAAGAATCACAACCCGCCTGCTGTCTTTCTAATTCAGCCAAGACAAGAAACTTAACTATATCAAATGTAGCTGGAGCTACCTGAAGGTCGTAAAAGGCAAATAATACATTTCCCATTAACTCAGCATCTCCTCTCCTCGCAATGCCTTTATTAAGGTCTCATCAGGTCTAGTTTCTAAATCCTGGCTCAAAATGTCAACCACCACCCAACCTAACTCACTTAACATTTCTTTTTGTATTAAATCCTGCCCGCTTTTAACTACTCCCCTATGCCAGTATTCTCCGAAAATCCGCCACGCAAGTCTTCGCTCCCTGAAAAGTATGTCCACAACCGCACCCCCTAGAGAATACCACCCTCCCATTAGAGAACTTTGGAACTCATAATCAATTATTCCTCTTTTGTCTAACCATTGAAGCACAAGCTCCTCTATATCCGTTGCTACTAACTCATTGGTAACCATTCATCAACCCCTTAAAACCCCCTGACATTGACTACAGTGCGTTTTCAGGTATGCTCTAGCCCTCGAAGACCTGCTCCAAAACTATATTTATGCGGCCTTCCTTTCCTCCCTGTTCTTCGTGCCAGAACCTCTGCGGTGCGGCGGACATAGCCACATTATAGCTGGATTTGTCAGGGTCTCCACTGGGAACGAAGGGAACTAGAAGAACCTTGTCAAAGATTGTCTCCATTGCCTTAAAGGTAGCATCACCATCTTCTCCCGTGCAATCAATAGTAAATGTCCAACCACTTATTCGGGCAGGCTTACCTCTCCAGGCAAAGGTTAAGCTCTCTAGTTCTGGGCTGGTAGTATTGCCACCATTCCTGTAGAGCTTAATGGCTAACTGGATAGTATAAAACTCAACACCCAATCCACTGCCAAAAGTGAGGATAGTCGGTCTTGGCGAGGTTTTAAGAGTGCCTAGAGAAGTAGTTGGGGCAGCTCCGTTCAAGCCATAAAAGACCTCAATATAATCATCAGCATCACAGCTTTTGGTAATAGCGATTACACTTAAAGCTGCCTTCTTAATTGCCGCTAACTTTCTAAATATGGGTAGCTTGCCATAGTCACTATCATTAACATACTGATAGGTTGAAATCTGCTTGACATTGGAGGTTGTATCAGGGAACATCATATACTTAACATCAGTTCCCTCACCAAACCATAACCTACCATTAGTGTATAGAGAAGATGGGGAATGATGCAGGCAGGCTATTGGTTTATCTACTGCCGAAGTGGTATAGACTTGTAAATTACCCCCCAGAGATAAATTGCGTTTCAGGATAGAACTCTTATTGTCAATAGGGTCAACTGATAGTTCTACCCCATCAAAATAAGCACCGGTATTATCATTAATAACTTCTAAGTAACTTCGGAGATATGTTGGAGTTGCATCAACGGCCAAGGAAGCGGTAAGCCATTCCCAACCTGCTACTCCAGTATGTAAAGTTGATGAAGCAGAGCCCGTGCCATCACCAAGTCCAATACCAGCCCTTGCGGC
>SDBU01000977.1_pt1 | contig 41854 bp, 45 predicted proteins | sample 2277071 | NCBI WGS metagenome assembly SDBU01 (sample SAMN10397929, study PRJNA504765) | marine sediment metagenome | isolation source: marine sediment core GS08_GC12, 126 cmbsf | place: Arctic Ocean: Gakkel Ridge, Loki's castle | collected 2008 | reverse complement strand
GACGGAGATTTCGTTTCTACTATGTTTAGTGAAATGTTGATACTTCATAATTGTTTTTATCCAATTATGAGGTGTTGCACTTCATTTTACAAATTGCGAGTTGTCACTAAATACTGAAAAGGGAGGTACGTAATGACAGGAAGAATTTTTGGCATGATTTTCAAGCAGGAAGCTCCGGACGACATAACATTACCGCCGATGCCAGATGGTTTTGAAGAGATCGGTGAGGTGCCGGAAGAGCTCCGGCAAATTATGCTCCGAGTGGAAAAAATGAGCGCGGAGCGAGAAGAATATCAAAACAGTCCGGAATGTTCAGGTATATGCACAGACAGTGACCACTGCAAGCGCTGTGCTCCTCTGATGACAGCAACAAGAATAGGCAAAGAATATTTCTTTGCAGAACTACGCGCAGCCTTGAACATTCCGCCAACAGAAAAAAGAATCCAGCTTGCCGAAAAATGGAAAGTCGGCACCCTCACTGAAAAAGCAAAAAAGGCTAAAGATGCTAGGGGTACAATCGAAAAACTTGGAACGCTAACGATACCAGATAAGTTAATGAGTAGTTAGGAGGGTCTGCCAGATGATTTTCGAATCAACCCTTTCGGCTCCGGCCCATCTGACTTCAACTTAGACTAGGTGGTGATAGCTTAATGAAATAAGGCGTGATGGAAAACCATTGCGCTTTTTTATTGACTTTTTGGTTTTTGTCCTTATAATCAATGCAGCAATCGCACCTTACAATTTACTCTGCACAATAGGAGGATAAAAATGCTTTGGCCAGCTGTTTTAGGCTTACATATCTTTCTAGTTACTGCTGGGAACGTTCTGTTAAAAGTCGTACTCAAAGCAGGCCTGCCAAAAGCAAAGTCCAGATTTATTATGTTTCTTGGCTGTGCAATGATTGCCATATTCATTGCAGGACTAGCAGGCAAAATTTACCTGTCTAAAGCAACGTTCTTCGTGTTCCTTACTGGCTTTTTTGCAGCTTTGGGTGTCCTATGCCATTGGAGAGCGATTGATGTAAGTTTAAGCAAAACAGCTCTTTTCTTTCCAATGATAAATGTTCTTGCCTTGGCCTTGCTGGTGATTATCAAAAAAGAAGGCGCTCAGTGGAACGCCCTTCTGACATTTGGTGTCATCTTGAGCTTTGCTTCTGCCTATCTTTTTGCCTGGGCAGATTTTTCGAAAAAAGCAAAGGGGGGTAAAAACAAGTGGTGGATTATCTTTATTGTGGGGATGGTAGTAATCACAGGAATAAGTAACTTTTTGATTAAGGATTTCGCTGACCAGCTTGGTAAAAGAGAGTTTCTGGCATTTTGGTATAGTGGCATCTGCTTAGGTTCCTTAGGTATCGCATTACTGCCTAAAAATAGAAAGGAACCTTTGGGGCACTCGAAATCAATACTGCTGCTTCTTGTCTTGAGCTGGACAGTTATTGGCAGTATGGCAACTTTCTATTGGGCTTTCCAGTTAACGCTAGGTAGTAGAGTGCTTCCTCTAAGAGCTGTCGGTACAACCTTCCTGCCAGTCATTATCGGCTATCTAGGTTTTGGTGAAAGAGAAAACCTAACCTGGAAAGAAATATCTGCTTTCTTTGCTGGCGGTATAGCTGCCTTCCTGATTATCTTTTCCTAAACCAAAAGCCGGTGCTGTTACAAACAACAACGCCGGCTTTTTTAATTAGTTCCTGCTTTAATCTCGTTTGGAGAACTTTTCCAAGTCGGCAATGCCCTGCCGATCCATAAGTTCATTGTTCAATTCCTCGGCTTTCTTGAGCAGCTGCATATCAACCCCCTTAGAATCAGCAAACTGAATCATTGCCCGAATGTCTTTTGGGATGCATTTTCCCCCGAAGCCCCTGTAACCCTTGTGGCTAGCAGTTAAGTGGCTAGGGCCAATACGCTTATCAACTGAAGCTGCTTCTTTAACTCTATCATAATCAAGGTCTAGTTTTTTGCAAAGGTCAAACATTTGATTAGCAAAAATGACTTTAACAGCAAACCAGTTATTACCAAAGTATTTAACCAGCTCTGCTTCAGCAGCTGGCATTACCTTCTCATAAGGCGCCAGGGGCAAAAGACGCATCACATCGCCAGCTACATTGTAACTCTGCTTAGTAATACCCAGAATCTGACGGTCAGGATAAGTCATATCCTGGTCAGCAGTTAGTTCAGTTAAAAACTCTGGGTTAAAAAGCCACTTATGGTCAGGGTATTTTTCTTGGAAATAGTCAGTTGTGCCAGGCACGATAGTTGATTTAAGCACTACGATTTTACTGCCGGTTAAATAGCTGGCTGCTTCTTCAACACAGGATAAGTCAAAACCATCGCCGTCTTTTTTAAAAGGAGTTGGCACAGAGATAAAGATAACATCTGCTTTGTTGATTTCCTCAACTGAACCCAAATCCCTGCCTTTGTCATAAACAAAAGGCTCAATACCTTTTTTCTGAAAGTATCTTTGCAAAGCGCCGCCAACCATACCAACACCAATGACGCCGATCTTTAAATCTTTTAATTCTTTGTTTTGCATAATTTTATCACTTACTTACTTCCTCAAACCACTCTTGAGTTTTCTTAACTCCATCTCCAAAAGAAACTTCGGGTTGCCAATCAAGTAGTTCTTTAGCCCGAGAAATGTCTGCTTTGGAATGCAGAGGGTCGCCAACCCGAGGCGGCAGAAACTCTTTCTGAACATTCTTACCGCCAATCAATTCAGCCAAACGATTAATAGAATGAGCCTTGTCACTGCCAATGTTAATTATCTCTCCCCCTTTAAGCTTATCGCTTTGACTGGCTAGAATAGTTGCTCTGACCACATCATCAATAAAGGTAAAACCGCGGGTCTGCTCGCCGTCACCATGAATAGTCAAGGGCTTGCCTTGTTGATTCTGCTGGAGAAACTTACCGATAACCAAACTGTAATCAGAGTCAAAAACAATCCTGCTGCCAAAGACATTGAAATATCGCAAAGTTATTATAGGGATATTATAGAGATTTGTAAAGAGTTTGGCAAACTTTTCTGATGTCAGCTTCTGTAAAGCATAAGGGCTTAAAGGGCTGGTAGGCATTTCTTCTGATAAAACTTCGGCGCTCTGGCTGCCGTAAACCGAAGAAGAGCCGGAAAAAACAACCCGCCTCACTTTGGCATCAGCTGCTGCCTTAAAAACACTAACACTGCCCAAGATATTGGCTTGGGAGGTAGTTAGAGGATCCTCTACAGAAAAAGGCACTCTGGGCCGTGCTGCTAAATGAAAAACAACATCGACTCCCTCAAACAAGGGCTTAATCTCCTCAAAAGAACAAATATCCAAGTTGTGAAACTTGGCTTTAGGATTAACATTCTCTTGCTGGCCAGTAGAAAGGTTATCAATCACCACAACCTCATTGCCCTGCTCTATTAACTTGTCAACTAAATGGGAGCCGATAAAACCAGCTCCTCCTGTAACAATAATTTTAGACATTTTGTTGGGAGAAGACCAAAATAATTCCCAGTAGTATTAAGAAAAGACCGGCTACCTGCAGAATGGAAAGCTTTTCTTCAAACAACAACCAAGAAGTAATAGCTGTTAAAAACACTCCAGAGCCGACTAGAATAGGATAAGCAACATTAAGCTGAAGTTTACTTAAAACATAGGAATAGGTTAAAAAGCCAAAGCCAAAAGAAATAACTGACAGCCAAACCCAAATTTGTTTGATAAACCGCAGGAGTAAGGGAAAAAGGCTGCTTAAAGAAAAACTAAATTCACCTAAGTTGACCATTGCTGTTTTTAAAGCAAGCTGTCCTCCCAGTGTAAACAGAATAGCCACGATTAAAACTAAGGGATAAATTAGCATATGGCTTTACTCTAGATTATTTTTAAGTTAAAATCAAGTATTCGTATGAAGCTTTCGATTGTTATCCCTGCCTATAACGAAGAAAAGACTCTCTCTCGAGTGCTCAATAAAGTAGAGAGCGCTTTTGTTTTTGGCTTGGATAAAGAAATCATTATCATTGACGACGGCTCGTCTGACCTTACTAAAGAAATCCTCAAGAACCTAGAATCTAAATACAAGATTCTCTACCATCCCCGAAATTTAGGCAAGGGAGCGGCTATTAGAACCGGCTTTAAGCAGGCAACCGGTGATATTATCTTAGTACAAGACGCTGACTTAGAGCTAAGCCCTGATGACTATCCCCTACTCCTTAAGCCCATTCTAGATAAAAAAACTAAGGTAGTCTTTGGCTCAAGAACCGTTACTGACAACCCCTACCTTTTCACTAGCTATTACTTGGGAGGCAAAGTAATCAGCCGACTGGTCCAACTACTCTATGGCACATACTTAAGCGATGTTTATGTTGGTTATAAGGCCTTTAACAAAGAAGTGCTGGACAAACTAAACCTAAAAAGCTCTGGCTTTGAAATAGAAGCAGAGCTAGCTGTCAAAACCCTTAAACAAAAAGAGCCAATTGCTGAAGTGGCAATCAGCTACAATCCACGGACCCGAGCTGAAGGCAAAAAGATAAACTGGAAAGACGGCGCCAAGGCTATCTCTACTATCATCAAATACCGCTTTGTTGATTAAGCAACCTTTTCCAAAATTTGAAATATGATAAAAGCACAACTTCTAACAGACAGCTGTGCTTGTGGTTTAGGATAACTCCTCCCTAAGTTTTCCCCATTCTACGACTCTTGCCCAGTTAGAAACTGGGCTTTCTAATATTTGATCCCTGTCCTCTATTCTGCCTGTTCTATGATCTACGCCTTGCCTCAAAACCACAGGAGCATACCCAAGCCAGGATAGTTCCTGCAAGGTAGAAAGCACGCAACAATCAATGGTCAAACCAATCAACAAAGGCACCACTCGCTCTGGTTTGCCTATGTTCTTTTTGAGCCAAGTCTCAAAGGCTTGGTGGTCAGGATAAGGCAAGCCAGAAAAACCAGGTTTGCCAAGGCCCTTTCTTACCCATACAGGCGAGTTCATAGACTTAATCCAGAGTGATTTCCTAAGCTTATCTGGAATAATTGACTGGTAACCCCATGTGCCGGGATAACAACAATCACCTCGGTCACCCTGTCTGGGTTGTCTATAATCAGAAATGATCTCATGAATTTGCATCTTCCTTTCTTCCAAAAAAGGAAAGAATATTTGCTTCAAGAAATCCACCGAAGGCCTTTGCCTCCAACACTTACCTCCCTTGGAAGCAAACTCATTTTGAAGGTCCACGGTAATAACTTGGATAATTTTCCTCGGATTTTTCTTCATCTTGTTTTCCTCCTTGCTTGTATGTAATTTTGAATTTACGATTTACTTTCTAAAGCCATAACTAGCTACGAATTACTTCGCAAACAATTATCGTTTTGAAAATGGCTGAGAGAAAGAGTGAAATGAACTTTGCTCAATTCACTCTCCCTCTGTTTTCTTACTTCCGTTTCATCATTATACCCACGACAACTTCTGAGGAAACTGAATCAACAAACCTGGTTGCCTTATCTATTTCCCGCCATATTGCCTTGCAGATATAAACGATGACTTTTTCAAGGGCTCTCAAAACTATCATCTTAGCCCTCCTTTCTTACGCCTACACTATAGCATATTATTCAGATATGTCAATAGTTTGTTGGGTTTCTAGGCGCATTGTGTTGCCAAAGGTTAGACCAATTGCTTTAACTGCGCCGGCATTGAGTTCTAGAACATACTTGGCTTCTTCGGTTGGCTCAATGTTCGGACAGGGCTCTTGCTGACAGGGCTGGGCATTCTCTTTGATAAAAACAACTTGTCTACCTGCATCAAGCCAAATAATATCCAAAGGAATTAAAGTATTCTTCATCCAAAAAGAATGCTTTTTTTCTTGGTCAAAAACAAAAAGCATACCTTGGTCAAAAGGCATACTTTCTTGAAACATCAGTCCCCTACTTCTCTGCTCCGAGGTATTTGCTATTTGAACATTAAAACAACTTTCGTTGAAACAAACTCTAGCTTGTTTTTCTTTTTGATAGTTCTTCAGAACTATTAAAACAATCGCTAATAAAAGTAAAAGTAAAACAACAAGAAGAAGAATGCTTTTTGTTTGCATTAGTCTTCTTTTTTCTCAACAACAATGGTGCATTTAGTTGCCAACGCAGCTACAGCGCCAATCGCTGCCCAAACAGGCAGAAGCACAGCGCCAACCACTCCCAGCGTCAAAGGAATCTCAATCAAGGACTTGCCTTCTTCGTTCTGAATAATAATTCTTCTGACATTGCCTTCTTTAATGATTTCTTTGACTTTTTTAACAACATCCTCACCGGAAACCTTAAACTCTTCTTTTTTTATTTTTTCTTTTGACATATGTTAATTATTAATTATTGCTAGACCTTTATGATTGCATCACACAATAAATAAACCAATGTTTGGGTATCCGATACCCAAACATTAAACCCCTGTCATTTGAAATAATTGTAACAGTTTTTCAAAGTTTTTCAAGCTAGTTTTTAAACCGACTCGGCTGAAAGCTCTGACCAACCAAGGCTCTTTTAAGTCCGCGCGAGCGCGGGACGAGGCGAAAAAGTCTTGCAGGTGGAAAAATAAAACAGGGATTTGTTTTTTTGAAGAACGCTTAACCAGCCATTTGAATAACCAAAAAGGCAAAACTCTGAAATAGATACCGCCGCCAAAAACACTAACTGGCACTTCCTTGATAGGGGCTTTCTCAATAATAGCCTTGGGACGCCAAACGCCATAAAGTGGTGTTCTGACTGGAAACAAGCTAGAGTCGTATTGAAAGCCCAGTTCTTTGAGAATATCCAAAGCCCAAAAAGTTTTTTTGTTCAAAGAGAAATATGGGGCGCGAAAACCAAGCACTGGCCTATTAGTAATTTGCTCAAGCAAGGTTTTAGCTTGAGAAACTTCTTTTCTAAATAATTCTGGCCCAAGCTGATTAATCGGCTGATGCGACCAGCCATGACAGGCAATCTGATGACCCTGGCTGGCAATTGCTTTAATCAAGTCAGGATATTTTTCAGCTATTTCGCCTGACAAAACAAAAAAAGTAGCTCTGGCTGAATGCTTTTGCAACAAACTCAAAACTATTTCAAGGGCTTGTTGAAAGGTTTTTTCTTTTGGCTCAAAAAGTTCTAGGTCAAAAGTTAAAATTACTTTTGGGCTGTTATCCATTGGTCAAAAAATAAATGAAAATGGCCTGAGTCAATCTTTTCTTTGGCAAAGCCAGCTCTTAGTAGATAATCAACAACCTTTGCTTTTGGGTACTTTGCTTTGTGCTCGGCAATCTCCAAAGGACTGACAATTCTTAATTTAGCCAAAAACTGCTGCAAGCTGTCGCCTATTGGCGTGGGCAAGGTTAAAACCAGCTTACCTTGTGGTTTTAAGACCCGCCTGATCTCTTGACAAATCTGAGGCAAGCTGGCTGGCTCTAAATGTTCAAAAACAGCTAAAAGAGTTACTGTTTCAAAAAAATTGTCTTGAAAAGGTAAAACCCTATTTTTCTCAAGGTCAAAATCAAAAAGCTTGATAGAGGGGTCAGGCAATTGAATTTTAGCTAAAGCCCTGTCCAAACCATAACTTTCTCTAAACTGACTGGTTAGGAGGAAATAAGGAGTCTGCCCACAGCCAATATCTAAAACCCTCCCTTTTTTTAAGTGAGATGGAATCAATCGGTTGGCGATGTTTGCCCTTTTTTTAGCCAGCCATTTTTCTAACAAACCATAGCCTCTGGTTGGCGAATAGTTATTAAAAGAATTAGTCATTAATTGAAAAGCTTAATTAAATACTGGGTAAAGTCAACATAAGGATTAACCCAATGGAGATAATAATTGAAAAGAATAATCACTACCAGCAAAAAAGAAACTATGGCTGGCCGAATTGCTCTGTTCAAACGTTTGATGAAAAAACTAAAGCCCTGGACCGCCAAAAGAATACCCAAGGGAGCAAAAAGAAAAACTGTTCTAGCGCCGGCAGTGGTTGGCCAAGCCAGAAAAATAAAAGAAGAGGGTAAAAGGGCAAAGAATACTTTAAGTCGGCTTTTGTTTCTTTGCTTGGCCTCCTGCCAAAAACCAAGCAGGATAAAGGGCCAAAGCAGACCTAAAATTAGAAACAATTGACCCAAATAGCGCAAGCTGTTGATTAAAAAGCCCTCTCCAACAGCAGAGCCCAAAAAAGCCAACCAGATATCAAAAGAGGTACAGCTAAAATAATGGAAAAGCAGGGCTTGGCCAACAACAAAAGCAAACAAAAAGAAAACAGCAAACAGGGCAATTTTCTTGATTTTGGCTGACCAGGAAAAACCGCGCGCCAAAAGCATCATCAGAGCGAAAAAGAAAATGCCCAAGCCAGCGCTTTCCTTAAAGAACATCGCTGCGCCGCAAAGAAAACCATTGGCAACAATCAGCCAGCTGTTTTTGCTCTGGAAGAACTTGAGCGTCAAGAAGATAGAAAAAAGATAAAAGAACCAACCGCTGGAATCGGTCATATAAGCTAAGCCGGCGTCAAGTACTGGTACAGCTGTCACAAAAAAGAGACTAGCTAAAAAAGCTTTTTTGCTGCTCTTAAAAAGAATTTCTGCTATTTTAAAAACAAGCCAAGCGCAACCCAGATAAAAGAGAATATTCTGAAGTAAGAGTCCGGCCCCTTCGCCTAAAAATTGAAAAGGGGTTGCTAGAATAGGACCAAGGGGCCTTAAAGCAAATAAAGGAAGCAAGATTTCGGCTTTGGCCTCTCCCTTGAAAAAACTTATCACCTTAAGATATTCGGGCGTGTCGCCGTGCACTTGAAAGCCAAAGATAAAAAAAACACTTATCATATTAGCTAAGGCGAAAATCATTGCCAGAATAAGTAATTTATTGTTTCTAATTGTCATAAAAATGCCGCAGTTTCATTTTACAAGAGCTTGGGAATAAAGGCAAGCCGGGCTTGGCCAAAACAAAAATGCCGCGCTTTTACCCTTCACCTTTAGCTAAAGGTGAAGGGTTTATGCAGATTGCGAGATATTGAGCTATGGTAAAATTTTATGCAGAAGACAAAACTTCAAAGCAATAAAAAACGGGCGTTTCGCAGCTTCTGCTTCTACTGCGAAACGCCCAACTATTAGTAATATTTCCTTATGCGCTCTCTGCTTCTTTAAGCGCAACTCTTCTACCCAAACCATATCCTGCTTGGGCTATCGCCTTTTCAAATTGCTTGAAAACGCCGCAAGTTTCAAGTAGCTCTCTATATACAAGAGCGCTTTTGCCAAACAAGGATACTTTTTCACGAGAAAATTCAGGCGCACAACGAACTTCTATGTGCTCCATTTCTGCTGGATCAGCCCATGAAGGAAAAGTGAGCCAAAAAATAATCTCGTCTTCTTCAGCCTTCTTCTCTTTTTTGTTCCTCAGATATACGGTCTTTCGACCTGCCAATCTTCTACCTAAAGCATACGCTGCTCGCGCTATTTCATTTTCAATTCTCACAAAAACTAAAGAAGGAAGCCGCACAAACACTTCCTGATATAGAATAGCGAGATCGCCGGTCAAAACGACTCTTTCATTTCTGTAGTGAGGGTATATGGGTGGCACTCCAGCTGCGGCAGGGGTGCGTACGTATACAGATCCTATGTCATCTAGATTGTTTGGTCTGCCAATATGATTATATGCGACAACCCAAACCTCTATCGTATCTTTTTTCTTACATTCCCCGTTTTCTTTTACCATCTTAATTCACCTCCTTGTTTCCTGTTTCTCAATGGGAAAATATACTTACTATTCTCAGGATGATTTCTATGTTCCTCCTTGCTTTTTATACGCTATATGTAAATTTCATTTTGTCTATACTGAACTGTTTGCAATAATACGGCATTTAATAAAAAAGTCAAGGTTTTGACCTTGAATTTGTCGTAGTTTTTACGGATTGCGACAAAATGTCACAGTTTTATTGTCGGCTTAATTGCCATAGAGCTGGTTGAGTTTTTTGCGGGTGGTTGTGCCGACAAAACCAGTGCCTGCGCTTAATCCCCAAGGAGTTAAAACCTCACTGGCATATTTGTTCTGGAAACGAATAACAGCTGCTTTGGTTAAACGGCCAAAATAGCCAGTAACCAATGCCTCTGGATAAAGCGCTGGATCTTGAGCCAGCCAGGTCTGTAAAATAGTTATTTGCTCTCCCCTTTCCCCCTGTCTCAAGTTAAAAGTTAATGTCTGCCCTCCTTCTTCCTCTACTGGCTGACCCATTGCTTCTCTCAACTGGGTCTTAAGCACTTCTAATTGCTTTTCCAAAAAGGCAATCTTTTCTAAAAGAATCTTAATCTCTTCAGCTTGGGTTGTTACAGATGGCTCTTCGGTTCCTTGCTCGCTCTCAACAGGAAGCTGGGTGGCTACTGACCAGAAAAAAGGATAGGACTTTTCTTTGCCGTCAAAGCCCATGGTCTTGTCCTGCAAAGATGGAATAATAATTACTGAAGCAACATCAGCATTAAAGTTTTCAATGACCAGACGGCCGCTTTGAAAACTATTCAGCTCTAAAAAATGAACCTCCTTGCTAGCGCCTTTGACATCAAGCAAATAAGGCAGTTTGAAAACAACATCGGGAAAACCGGCAAACTCTAGTTTTAAATCTCCCTGGCCGCCAATCACTTTGTACCAATTGCCTGCCCAGTTCTTGGTTTCTCTGGTTAAAGCCAAGGAACTTTCAACACCAAAAGGCAAAAAATTAATCTTGGGAATAACTTTTAATTTCTTAAGATAAAAGTTCTGGTAGCAATATTTTGAAGATATACTGCAATCATTAAGAACATTGGTAATAGTCCAGTCAGTAAAAATATCAGCAAAGGTTTCTGAAAAACCATTGTTGACAAGGGCTTGGTTAATAGAAGCAATGCCCAGCTTGTCTAAAAACAAAGAATCAGCCAAAATCTCCAAACCGTATTGCTCTACCAAATACTGACTAAACATATTCATCACTCCGTAATCAGCATCTCTGCCCTGCCATTCAGTCAAAGAATCAGTCGGAAACTGCAAAAAAGTAATTACTCTTCTTTTAAGGTTGCTGTTCTGATAATCCTCATCATAGCCAAGCAGAGTCGGAGCATAATCAGCTCTCATTTCATTAAGCCAGATTTCTTCTGGCTTGCCAAACTTCTTTTCTTTCTGGTTAAAAACAATTAAGTGGGTAAACTCATGGGCTAAGTAGCTCTTAGCTAAAACAGTAGTTAAAAAGCTGGTGTTTAAGTAGATCATTTCTCTTTGGTTGGAAAAAACATTCTGCAAACGGGAATACTCGTCAGCTGTGTTGATATAGCCGCCAGTCGTTGCTGCCATTGGATGAAGCAGAATAGTAATGTGGTCATCATTGTCAATACCAGGACGCCACTCCCTACCAAAAACATCTGTTATTCTAGGATAAATATGGCCCTCAAACTCCTCGCCTAAATCCTGCAAAGATGCCTTAATTACCTGTTGCTCTCCAGCTGTTAAAGAGTTCCACCAATAATCGTCTAAGTAAAAGTATAAAGAAGGGGTGATTCTAATTAAAGTAGCGGTTAGCTGAGCCCGGCTCTGCAAATCATAAGAGGAATCAATAAAGAAACTTGTCTGCTGACCGCCAAAATCAGCTGAAATAAAAAAAGGCGCTGTCAGAAAGAAAGCAAAAATTGTCAGAAAAAAATAATGTTTTACTCTAAAAAACATAGCTATTGCTTAAATATGGTTTGACGGTTTTTAAAAATAACCTCTATGTCTTCCAGGCAGCCTAATCTACCCAAAAGAGCTGGAATATCGTCTCGTTCTAAAAAACCAACTGGCACCTTCTTCTGCCATTTATCAATCTTCAAATTTAATGCTCTGCAAAAGTAAACAGTTTCTGAACCACCAATACCTGAAGTGGTAGAAGGCCTACAGTCTACATTCAAATCAATTCCTAGAATTTCAGCGTATTTCTTTGGTAGCATTGTATAATCAGCTCCGCTATCAACTAACATTGTAATAGGAATCCAGCTCTTTCTTTTCGCAGAAAAAACCAAAACATCGGCCAAAGGCCGATAAATCTCGCCTAAGTCTGTCTTAGCTATTTTCTTAAAGGGAAACCTAGCAATTAACATAAAATTAAAATGTATGAAATATCAGGTCGTGGCACAAAAGTAAGGGTTGGCTTTTCTTTATACTTCTTTTCAAGCATAACAAAATCATTCCAGGCTGCCTCGCCTTTTTTTAAAGGTAAAATCTTATCTTTGACTACCAATACATGTTTGCCTGCATACTTCTTGGCAGTGCTGGTCTTACCCCCAAGAAGCATTGAAATTGTTTTGTCAGTCTTTGTTGTCATATTTAAATTATAGCAGCAAAAAGAGACTTTGCAAAGCTCCTTAAGCTCCAAGTTGGGCAGTTAAAACCTGGATTAGCTGGCTGATTAAAGCAATGATTTGCTGTTGAATAACAGCAATCTGTTCTTTGAGTTGAGCGATTAGTTCTGCCTTAGTGGGTGGCTCTGGCTCTGGCTCTGGCTCTGGCTCGGGCTCGGGCTCAGGTTCTGGCTCAGGTTCGGGAAAATCAATTGTCAGGGCTATTTGCTGAAGAGCAATCCCCTCTCCTTCCAGCCAGTCCTTGGCTTTGGTCTGTAAAATATATTCTCCTTCTGTAATATTCTGCCAGTCATACTGCCAAATTTTCTCAAAACCACTGCCAAAGGAAAGTGTTGTCTCGTACCAAATAACTTGACTAAGACTATCAGCAGAGGCAATGCCCAATTGAACCCATCGGACTGTTGAATTGCCTTGGTCCCGAACTAAGCCCTTTACAGCATAGCTATCTGTATCAATTACCGCATTGTTAAGCGGAATAGTAATAACTGACTTGGGCGCTAGGTTGTCAACAATAAAAGTACGGATAGTTTGAGCTTGACTATTAAGAAGCGAATCATCTGTTGGCCCGTTGTTGCCTGAAGCCAAGAAAAGACCTAAATCATCTAAATCATATTTGCCATTCTGATTATTATCAACCAAAGCAGAAATTTTCATCTTGAAAAAGCGGTAGGCAGTCGGGGCGCCGGCGATTTCTGCTGAAACAAATATTCTCAAACCATCAGCTGGCACTTCAACATCCAAACCGCTTAAATACCATGAAAAGTTTTCAGCGTCAAAGATAAGATCGCCTAGTTGTTCGTCCAAGCCCAATCCTTGAAAACCTAGCTCGCCTTTATCGCTCCAAAGAACAAACGTTCTAATATCATTTAGGTTGGAAGCTGTTCCTGTGTTCTGAATAGCAATCGCCTCTAGGATATCGCTTTGGCCTGCATTGCCGCTAGGAATAGTTACATCCAAAACAAGCTTGTCAAACTCATTAGTGTAGAAAATAGCTTCGGCAGCGCTATGATTAGTTGCCTCATCAGCAGTAAAAGCAAACGCTATGCCTGGGGCGAAAAAAAGAAGTAGGAAAATAATTAATAGTTTATTCATAATTCGTAATTCATTATTCTAGTGTAGCATAAAACGGAAAAAAAGAGCAAGCAAAAACCCCTCCATAAAGAGGGGTTTTCGCAGCCCCCCAAACGCCTAAGCGCCTGGTGCAAGGTGGGGCAAGGAATTGCTAGTAAGTCAGTGTAGTCTGTACGGGGAAGGCTTGAGTTCTGGTATTAGCAATACTTTCTTGTACTTTATCATCCCAATTCAAGTCACTACCAGCAGCAATTGAGACACTCAATGTTTGCGCAGCAGTTGCGCCAGTGGTATCACCCTTGACCACAAAGGTCTTGGAAGTACCAGCCGCAATTGCCTCGCCAATCTCATTACTGGAACCGGAAGCGTAAGCTACTGCATACTCAACATAAGCATCCGTGGCAGAAGTTACTACATGGTAGTTGTAGTTGATGTTTCCAGTACCAACCAATACACAAGCAGTTACCTCTATCGAATTTGGAGTAGCAGTGGTGTCAAAACCCTTAACTACACAACCTGAAGACCAAGTAGTTGCAGTGCCGGTTGAACTGTAAGCATTAGCAAACTTGACAACGTCACCTACTGCGAAACCAGATGCGTCAGCTACAAATAGCACGGTAGCAGAAGTTGAAGCATCGCCGTAAAGATAGGTGCGAGCGCCAAAGTAAAGCTTACCTGGGCCAGCTTCAGCTGGTCTGTAGTAAAAGTCATCGTCGTCGCCAATATTAGCTGAAGCAGTAGTAAAGGTAATCTGGGCTTCAGTACTTGAAGCAATCTTGGTTAATCTAACAGTGTCAGTCATATAGCCACTTTGGTCAGCATCGTAAATCCTTAAGCTGGCGCCTGCTGGAATACCTGTCCAATCCACCACATCAGCTGTTGTTGCGCTAACCGCTGCGCTGCTAGCTTCCACATTGCTAACAGTTCTATCAACTTCAGTAGCTAAGGTAGTAGCTGTGTCTGTTGATTTATACAAGCTAGCATCACCATCACCTGTGCCGTTGACTGAGCCAGAAATGGTCAGAGCAACTACGTTCAAAACAGCATCTGCTTGAGAGTCAGCAGTCATATCAAATCTTAACAGTTCCTTACCGGCTCCAGCGCTGGAAGCGCCAGATGGTGAAGAAGCGTTCTTGGCAACCGTAACAGCTGTTTTGTAGAGATACTGTGAACCAAAATTGGTGTAAGTCTGTGGGTTATCAGCAGAGTCAGCTGAAGCAGTTGTTGAACTGTTGCTGGATGCGCCCAAACCTCTTACTTGAGTGGTATCAGCCACTGCATCAATATAAAATCTGGGTGAATCACCTGTCAAAGCGCCAGTGTTGACGCCAAAGACATCAGCTTTCACTGTAATTATCTTACTGCCGCCATTAGGCACGGTAAAGAGACCTGCTTCATTAACAAAGTTGACTGTCTTTAAAGTAGTGTCAACCGGGGACTCGCCCAGTGGGGTTGAACCATCGTAAAGATAAACCTTGTCAATGTCATAGTCACCTGATGTACTGGTTGCGCTAGTGTCATCAGCATCAGTCAAAGTCAGCTTCAAGTTAGTAACCAACATATCTTCATACAAAGCCTCAAACTTGAACTTGCTGAAGACAACACCTGCAGTGCCATTAGTACCAACCGCTAAGTTTGCGTCAACTGGAGTGTCAGCGTCAACTGCCACAGTCAAAGTACCGGAACTTCTGACAGTCAAGCCCTTGCTCGCTTTCTTTTCGCCTGAAGAGTTAACTGTAGTGTTGGAATAAACACCGCTCCCGACAATATCAGAATCGGATGCATGACCAACATACCAAGTGTGAACATTGGTGTCAGTGCTAGTGGCGGTTACATCAGCGTAAATATCAAGAGATATTGTCTGATCTTCACCGATAGTCAAATTGCCAATACCATCAAAAGTAACTCTGTCTCCAGTTGCTCCGTTAGTGACCTGCTTAGTTGTGCCGATTTGAGTGTTACCAACCTTTATTATAACGTTGGTAAAAACATCCTCTGCAGAACTAGGGCCATTAATAGCCGAAGCATTATCAAAGCCAATAATCACTCTGGTAATTTTAACATCTTCATAGGTGCCGGTTAACTGTAACCTGCCAAGCCATTTTTCAGAGCTATTGCTCACTGCTTGCTGGCTAGGTGGCACTGAAGCCACGTTAATAGTTAGAGTCGGTATCTGGATGGTAAAGTTGTTGCTCAAAGCGCCTCCTGATTCTCCAATGTCCTGGCTTGAACTCAAACCAGTAGTAGTTAATTCAGCGCCAGTTGTTATGCCCTCCCCTGACTTTGCGCCAACGGATAAGCCCAACTTGTGCATACTACTAACAGTTGAAGGAATATCAGAAACAATCTTCAAGGTCTTGGTCGTCCCCTTCTCAACAATAAAGTTAGTTGAGAAAGTAACATAACCAGCTGATGGACTGCCTTGTTCGTTTAACAAAGTGTCACCATCATAGAGCTGCATATTAGCTAAAATATCAGTGGTTGTTGATTCTCTGTTGTTCGTGCCTGCAGCTATGGCAGACGCATCATTGTAAATGCGCGCCTTAACCGAAGAAATTCTCATATCTTCGTATTCAGCTGTCAATCTGAATCTCATTAATTCAAGGTCATCTTGGCCAAAAGTAATACTCTGGGCTGCTGGTGAGTCAGGAGCTGAAGTGACTGTTAAGTTGCCAGTAGCGACTACTGTGTGAGCAGTCGTTTCTGTGCCTGCGTCAATTGAGCTCTCAACTACAGTGGTAACTGTTGACTGAACCTTGGCATCAGAACTAATACCCTTCATTTCAATTTGGGTAAAGCCATTGATGTAAAAACCAAGTTTATCTCCAGCGTCAGCTGCTGTGGTGATATTGGCTTTAATCATTACAACTGTATTGCCTGATTTAGGCACAGTAAAAATACCATCTGCATTAGTAAAGGTAACTACGCCGCTGGAAACACTGCCAATATAACCTAGGGAAACGCCATCTACATAAAGCTGAACACTCTGGAATTCAGAATCATCAATAACATCAGTGTTTGCAACTGTGCCATCACTCTTAGTCAGTTTCAATTTGGTAATCTTAAGACCTTCCCTGGAACCAGCTGAAAACTTAAGAGCATTAATACTAACCTGACTGCTGCCCTTAACATAACTGGTAGCTGCTGGAGTGCTGGCGCCGTCTAAGGTAACTGTTAAACTACCCTGCTTGATTGTCCATTCAGAACTTTGCTGTACTGTATAAGCAGTCGCTCCTGAAGCTAGGGTTATTTTAACTACCCCGCCAGTATTCTGGCCTACTGCAGTTACATCAGGATACTCGGTAACTTCAAAACGAACAGTTCGTTCTGAGATAACGCCAGTGGCAACATCAACATAAATATCAATGTCTTTGGCAGTGCCAGCAGCCGCAACAAACAACGGGCTGCCAATAAAGGTGGCTTTGCCATCAGTTAACTCACTGACTGTTCCCAAAGTAGTGCCTAGATACTTCAAAACAACATTAGAAATGTCGCCGTCCACTGAAGTTCCAATTTCAGTCAAAGAAATTTCCTCAACATCAAAACCTTCAACAGTATCGGCCGTAAACTTAAAACTGCCTACTTTCTGGTCAGTAGCGCCGGAAATAACTGTGCCGGAAACACTATTGTCATTCTGCTCAACATCTAAAACACCGACTGAAGTGCCGGCAATAGAAACACTGTTGCCGTAAATTGGAGCGCCTGAAACAGTAGCTCCTTCAACAGTAACAATGTCGCTGGCTGAATGAATACCTATATTAACTTGGTTACCAGGAAGAGCTGCAGTGCCAATATTGACTTTAATAGTCAACACTTTGGTCTGACCAGCTGCAATTGACCAAGAAAGATTTGAGAAAGTTGCCTTGTGGGTAACTGTATTCAATGCCTGGGCTGACCCTAATCTGGTCTCGCCGTCATAAATCTCAATCTCGGTAACATCAGTGTCAGATGAAACGCCATCTCTTTTAATAGCAATACTGGAAATAGTTACTGTTTCACCAGCTGCTATTCTAATCTTAGTCATTATTCTGTCATAAGCGCCCTTAGCTACTGCTCTGGCCGCTGGAGTATCACTGGCTAAAGAAATAGCAATACCTGCGCTTGGTGTTTCACCGCTACAGCTTGCATCAGTAATACATTGTGTTTCAACAGCGCAAGCTAATGGTGTGCAGGTTCTGGTTTGCTGCATTCTGGTTAAAAGACAGCTGCCTCCTCCGCAAACATCATTTGCCCAAGCAGTACACTCACAACCTTCTGGAGGTTCAGTGCCTGTGCCGGCTGCTAAAATCTCATCTAACTTGGCTCTGGTGGTACTACCAACAAAACCAGTGCCTGAAGTCAATCCCCAAGAAGCCAAAATAGAACTGGCATATAGCTCCTGGAACTTAATAACACCTGCTTTGGTAATTGGACCAAAGTACATGGTTTCATTTCCTGGAGAACCAGCTCCTGAACTGGCTAATTGAGTATCAGCATCAGTATTAAGTAATGCTTGCATACACTTAACGTCACTGCCTGACATTCCCTGTTTAAGGTTCCTGTCAAAGCTGACGCCTACGCAATCTGCTGGAACTTCCCCGCCACCAGTAGTACTACCATCCAGCTCGCCTAATTGGGCCTGTAAAGTAGCTAAAGTGGCTAAGAGATCGTTTATCTGAACTTGCAATTCTTCAGCTGTTACAGCAGCAACTGAAGGAGCAATCATCATAGCCATCACTGTTGCAGTAGTGGCTATGGAAATAAATTTGCTAGTTAATTTACTCATTTTACATTTTTAGTCACCCCGCCCAAATTTTGCCTCTGGCAAAAATTGTGACGGGTTAAGACTTTTCTAGCAGAGCTTATAGTTTTCGACTTTTCAACTTGCTCTGCTTCTTATTTAGATTCGACCTTTTACCCTTTTCACCTTAAAGCTTTGGAAGGTGAAAAAAAGTTGATAAAATTATAATTCGGCCGTTGGACCTTTAACCCGCCTTAGCGCTAAACGCTTTGGCGGGTAAGACGGCCAAATATAAACAAATTAATTCTGCGATATTTCAATAATTGTTAACAAAGCTTGGCTGTAATCGCCAGCCAAAAATCTTTCTTCGGCAAACTCAAGCAATTCCTGCTGACGCTCATTCAGAATCATATTCTTTAATTCAGACAACTCTCTTTCTGCTGCCTGCTTTTCTGATTGTTCGGTTGTTTCCTTGATTGTTTCCAAGGTCTGCTCAACATTAGCCAAAGCTGCGAGCACTTCTTCTGCTTTCTTGCCTCCTTCTAAGTTTTTAGCTCTTTTCTTAGCTTTAGCAACAAACTCCTCGCCTTCTTCAATCGTTGCTCTGACTGTTTCCCTGACCTCTAAAACCTTTTCTGGATCTGCCTGCACATCAGCCAAAGCAATCTCAATTAGCCTACCTGAAACCTGTTCTAGATTCAATTCCAACTGTTCCAAAGAAGCGCCTAAAGAAAGAAGTTCATTATCAATCGGCTGGCCATTAAAACCAAAAAAGACAACAAGCATTACAGCCGCTACAACCACAGCGCCAACTAAAAAGCTGGGCTTGTGTAAATTAACCCAGTCAAAAACTTCTTCTCTGGTATGGCTTTCGCCTAAAATATCATTCTTGGTCGCAGTAGCCCATTGCTTATTGGGCTTGAACTGACGCAAAGTCTTTAATTGTTTTACTAATTGCTTCTCATCCATGTTTTTGCTTTCAATGTCTTTGCTTCTTTAGTTTATGATGCAAAAAATGCCAAAACGTTACATTTTTAATGTTTGGGTATCGGATACCCAAACACATTAATTTACCTTCTTTCTCAATTCCTGCAAAGCGCGATGAAGCATTACCCGGACAGCGCCTGGCTTCTTGTCTAATATCTTGGCAATCTCCTTGATTGAAAGCTGGTCAATATGGCGCCAAACCAACACATTCTGGTAACTTTCTTTTAATTGTCCTAAAGAGGCCTGAACAACCCTAAAATCTGCTTGATTGCTTTGCTCTTCTTCTGGACTAACTGCCGGATCAATAATCTGGACGCTTTCAGCTGAAACAATCTTCCACTTCTTGTTTTTACGGTAATAACCAGCCACTTCCCTACGGGCTATTTGATAAAGATAGGCAGTTGGATTATCCACATCCAGGCCTGATTTAAACTTTTTCCAGCCCTTAACAAAGACCTGGGCTGTTAAATCTTCAGCTATTTCCTGCGAACCCACTTTTAAAAAAACAAAGCGGTACATCTTGTCTATGTACTGATCATATATTTTAGTGAATTTTCTCTTAGAAATCTTCATAAAAAAATGCCCCCTAGGACATATAGAACAATAATGTCCTACCCTAGGACAATCAATGTCCTACCTTAATTTATAAACAGCGCTAGTTTTGTCGCCCATTCTCTCTATTAAACCCTGTTTTAAGAGTTCGTCAACATCCCGACGCAAGGTTCTCTTGGTTACTTCTGGGAAAAACTCCTTAATATCTCTCATTTGAGCAGTTTCTCTTTGTTGAAGAATCTGCATTATCTTCCTGTTTCTTTGCTTTAAAGCCCCTGGCGCTGCTAACGCTGGACTATAACCCACAACAGCAGGCTTTACTGTTGTTGGACTTTTCGGCTTACTCACTGCGCTTTTTGCAGTCAGCTCTGCCTTTATCTTGTTATACTCCTGCTTTAAAATAGCAAAATTAGCTGGATTAAGCCAGTCCTGCTCTTGAGCAAGCTGAAAATATGCTTGGATAACCTCAATATTATCCAATAGATGTTGATTGGTTTGCTTTTTTTGCTCTTCTTGCAGGCCATCAGCTAAAATATCAATTGCTTTCTCTCTAATGGCAAACCTCAAAGGCTCATCTGCAGGCAGAAATTCAGTTACTTTGTATAAAGCGAAAATCGTTTTTAATAAAAACTCTCTTTCCATATAATTGGAAATTCCATTTCTCTATCTTATCAACCTCTGTTAAAAAGTCAAACCTTTCTTCTCCCTTTCTGCTTCTACCAGCCCAGCCAAAAGAAAAGGCCGGAGGTTCTAAACCACAACCTCCGGTCTTTGGCATGCTTATATCACTTTACTCAAATCTACTTGGCAACGATAACATTTCTTATCATTAACCCTGACTTCAACTCGCCTTACGTTGAAGCCACACCCGAAACACATCACGCTTGGCTTCTCATGCGACCCCCTAAACTCCTTGCCGTTAAAATGAATCACATCCTCTGGCTTTACAATCCTAGTATCATAAAACATTTCAACTCTCCCATTATTGTTGTGAAAAAACTTTGAAACTAAAAGATTTCTTATCATACTCCTTTCTCTATTTTTGTCAACACGAATTATCCACAGCAATAAAAAAGGGTTGCTGGAGGAAGAGATCAAATGACACGCTTAGCCAAAAGCTCATTGAACCCCTATAAATCAGGAAGTTCAAAAGGAGGTCCTCCAGCAACCCATAGTTCTAAAAAAAGGCGCAAAAAAGAAAAACTTAAAGAAACCACTTTTATTCTACCACCCTCCTCATCTCTGTCAATATCTTAAAACCAATGTTTGGGTATCCGATACCCAAACATTAAAAGTTATCCACAAAAGAGCAACTTCCTAAAGTTTGACAAAAAAATCTCATCCCTGATAATAAAATAAACCAATGTTTGGGTATCCGATACCCAAACATTGAAAACAAAAATATGAACCCTCAACTTGCCAATGGAGAAATTTATCACGTTTTTAATCGTGGCGTTGATAAACGAAAAATCTTTATGGACAAAAAAGACCGCTACCGCTTTGTCCACGACTTATTCGAATTTAACGATACTACTGACGCCCTGCCTTCAAACGTCAGACTTGAACTCCGCAAACCTGCCCAATTCCAACGCATTGATACTAAACATTTAAATATTGGGCTAAACGCTGCAATAAAACCAAGAAAACTTTTGGTGAAAATTCTAGTCTGGTCTCTAATGCCTAATCATTACCATTTATTATTAGAACAAACTCAAGATAATGGCATTTCTCTTTTTATGAAAAAACTGAATGGGGGCTTTTCTAGATACTTCAACCAAAGATATAAAAGAAATGGCGCCCTGTTCCAAGGCAAGTTCAAAGCAGTGCTTGTAAAAAGCGATGCTCATTTTGCTCATCTGCCCTTCTATATCCACTGTAACCCTCTAGATCAAATTGAGCCTGGCTGGCGAGAAGGAAAAATAAAAAACTATCAAAAAGCAAAAGAGTTTATGGAATCTTACCGCTTCTCTAGCCATCTTGATTATTTGGGTAAAAAGAACTTTGCCTCTGTCAGCCAAAGAGAATTCTTATTGGGCATTTTCGGCGGGCCGCAAGAATACAAGAAACAATGCTATGAATGGCTCAAAGCAATGAGCCCAGAACAGAGCGAAAAAATTATAGAAAAAATTTATGATGTTATCTTAGACTAACCAATGTTTGGGTATCCGATACCCAAACATTGAAAGTTATCCACAGGGGCAATAAATACTGGCTTGACAGAAATTGCTGGCTGACTGACAATTAAGTAACAACTGCAAAAAAAACTTCCCGCATGGGAAGTTTATAGAAGGCCATGTTAAACGGAACGTCTGAATGCCTTTACTGTCCGTTCATGCGGGAAGCTTTGATTAAAAAACGAATTAAATGTAGGGGTCCTCAATTCAATATGGACCCCATCCCAATAAATTGTGAAAGAAACTACGATACAATATACGATACAATAAAGAGTATAGCAGATAATAAAATCTTGTCAAGTCCTATGAGTAAAAAATCTATTCTTTTAATTATTATTCTGCTTGTCATTGCTGGCAGTATTTTTTATTGGTGGTGGGCAAAACCCTTTGACGGCTCTGGGCCCTTGTTTGAAAACACAGAACCCCCTACCCTGTTTGCCAAAGAAGACTACAAAATTGAGGAACGAGCCGACGCAACCTATATTGTTGTTGATAAAGTTGGCTTAACAGCCAAAGTCCCCACTGGCTGGCGCGTGGAACTTGAAGGCGACGACTTTCCTGAACCAGAATATTGGGTTAATCTCTATTCGCCTGACGCAGAGTTACAACATAACCTTCTAGCTAAAGGATGTGGGATAAGCATTACGGCAGGCACCGAGCAAAAAAATAACCAAGAAACACAAAGGGACATTGATTTTATCCAAAAAAACCCAGGAAAAGATGATGAAATCCGAGAAGGATTTAAGTTCGAAGTAATAAAAATAAACAATCATCAAGCGCTAAAATGGATAGCTCCTGAAAAACCAATCATCGGTCAAACCATAGGTTTGGATATCCCAATAGACGATATAAAACTAATAGACCTGACAACATCTTTCCCGTTTGGAGAACAAAAAAAATGTGAACCTATCTGGAATGAATTCCTGGAAAATGTAGAAATAAAATAAGACAATATGAAGAGGCTTGACCTCCAAATATTGAAAAGAATTGCCCTTGCAATATCAATGTTTTTGATATTGTTTTTTGTGATGCCAAAAACTGCTTTGTCTGCAGAAGCAAGCTGGCCTCTTAAACAATCTCAAATAGAAAACCTGCTTGATATTATTAGAAAAGACCCTTTGACCAAAGCAAATCTAGAATTGTATTTTGACGCAATATCCAATCCAAACTCCTCAAAAGCAAGAGAAACAGGGGCGGTTGTCTTAGTCAAGCAAGCTATTTTGAAAAAACAACTTGATTATTGGTTTAAAAAAATGCCTTGGGAGTTATCCAAAAAGTTTGTTAAAACAGCTTTTAAACTAATACCTTTAGTTCTTGGCAGTGATATAGGCGCAGTTATTAGCATTATTGAAAGCTTAACTGTTAAAGAGGCAACTGAATATGCCACTAACTGGCTTTTGCAGAATGAAATCAAAATAGGAGCTGGTATTGCTCAATACAATTTTTATTCTTATTTGAAAAACAAACAAGAACTTGAACTCTCCTATATAATTGTTTTCCACCCTACTAGCTGGACTAAAGGAAATATTGTCGTGGAGTTTTATTCAAAAGAAATCATTGAACCGCCACTGGGTAGAGGTGGTCCAGGCGCACTAGTAAGGAACAAAGACCACCCAAACTCCACCTGCTGGCCTTGGGATATTTGGCTTAACAATGAAAGAAAACGTAATAACGACGGCAAACTAGAACCCTTTATTGTCCGAATAATTGGCTCTGTGGAAAAAAATCAGTTTGATGATTTTGTTTGGGATAATTTAGCTGGCAAGCCGATTGTTGAAGTTGAGTTTGATGAGCCAGTGCCTCAAATTGAACAAGATGACATTATCTGGCAGGGAGAAACAGTTTCAAAACTAAACTTTATCAAAGAAAAGATATTAAACCCAGGCAAAGAAAATCTGCTGGCTAGGATAGAAGAGATAAAGTCAGGTATTCTTGAGCTGACCCAAATGACAGTTGATTTGTTTGATAAAATAAAAGAAAAGATATCTGGAGCAAAGCCAGACGCTCAAATATCAAACACTGTACCTCAAGATTTGGGCGGCAAAATCAGCTCTATTCTTGAAGAGCTGGCTCAAGAATTTGAACAAGCAGGCCAAGCTGGTTTTGTGGCTGGCCAGCCGGCTGGAGTTCCGGCTGTCCCCGCCGCCGAAGGCGGCGAGACTGTAGAGCCACGCGCTTCCTTAGACGACCTGGTAGAACAGTTTGACAATATTTCAGAACAAGCCGAAATTGTCTTAGCAATGGCTGAACAGTTTTTATCAGAAAACGGCCATTCTCCCCCACCAACCCCTATTCCTCAACTGGCCGAAACTGTTGAAGAAGAACTGCAAATTGTCCTGGCGCAATTTGAACAAACCCCGCCCCCTGAACAAAAACCTACAACAAGCTCTGGGGAAAATAACGGCCAAGGCAGTTCTGAACGAGGCATTTACACAGTAACGCCTAGTTCTAACAACCCGCCTCCCGAACAACCAAGTTATTGCAATCTGCCTAGCCCTAACCAAACCCCCAGCCAAGACCAAGTAATCTTCAATGAAATCGCTTGGATGGGCACAGAAAGCTCAAGCAATGACGAATGGTTTGAAATTAAAAACATTTCAAGCCAAGCCATTGACTTGGGTTATTGGCAAATCCTGGACCAAGCCAAGCAAATCAAAATTGTTCTAGAGCCATTTACTCTGGCTCCAGACGGATTATTCCTACTGGAAAGAACAGACGACAGTTCTCTGCCAGAGATATTCGCTGACCGCATCTATACTGGCGCTTTAAGCAACACTAACGAAGCTCTTTATCTTTTTGACCAAAACTGCATTCTGCAGGACCAAATTACTGCCTCGCCTGCTTGGCAAGCTGGCAACAACACAACTAAACAAACAATGGAAAAATGCGCCCCTTCGACAAACTCAGGGCAAATCTGGCAAACTAGCCAAAGCCCCAACGGTACTCCCCGCTCCCAAAACCAATGTTTGGGTGTCCAACACCCAAACATTGAACCTCCTGACCCTATAGAACCGCCGCTAGAAGAACCGCCAGACCAAACCTCAACGAGCACAGACCAAACCCCGAACCAAACCTCTACAAGCTCGGACGATTCAGGGCAAACCCCTTCAGAGCCGCCTCCTGAAAAACCACTACTACCTCCGCCGCCCCAAGAACAAAACCCGCCAGTAGAACCCAGTCCCCCGCCTCTCTTACTCATCACTCAAGTACAAATTCAAACTAAAGAGTTTCTTCAAGTTTTCAACTCTTCTGACCAACCAGCCAACTTAGAAAACCTCTGGCTGGCATATTTCTCCATCGGCAGAAACTGGAACCAACCCCAACGCAACTGGCTTTTGCCCGCTAACCAAACTATCCCAGCCAAAAGCCACTACTTAATCGGTATTTATAATTTCAGCAAAGAAGAAGTGGACTGGCGACCGTTCAGTCAACAAAACATTCCCTACCAAGTCCAGCAACTTTCTAATCAAACAGGCGCTATTGGCATCTTTTCCTGCAATCCTGCCGAGCAAACCATTGGACAAGCCAAGGCGTGCGCAATTGACTTAGTTGGCTGGGGCAGCCCTCAAGTTAAAGAAAGTAAAGCTGCTCAAACACCCCAATACAACCAAGTCCTGCAAAGAAAAACTATTTTGGCGGGCAACTATTTAGACACCAACCGCAACAACTATGATTTTGAAATAGTTTGTTTTGGACCTAACTCCTGCCCAACGCCCCCACCACCCCCAGAAGAACCCCCAGACCAAACCTCGACAAGCACAGACCCGACTTCAACCAGCACAGACCCATTCTCAACAAGTACAGACCCAACAGACCAAGCAACATCAACCCCTAATCTTTTACCGCCCAACCCTGTGGAAAACTTTCAAGTCTCCCAAGCCCAAGACAACTGGGCAATTCTTACTTGGGACCCAGCTACTGACCCAGACACTCCTCCAGACCAACTCTCCTATATCCTCACAGCCACTACCACCTATGGCAACGCTGTTACTGATGTTCAAACAACGACTACTCAAGCTCTGACTATTACTTTTTCTAATCTCAAACATAATTCAAACATTGAATTCAGTATCCGCGCTTTTGACGGGCTCTATTATTCTCCTCCCAGCGCGCTTGCTATTCAAACTCCAGCCCCAGCTATTATCAGCTTGGGCGCTGCCCCCTCATCAATCAGAGAAGCAATCGACATTTTCTGGCAAGCGCCTTCATCAATAACAACACAAAGCTATGTTATTACCTACTCTCCAAATCAACCGCCAGCCAACTCTCCAAGTCCAAGCCAAATCTCTTTTCCAGCTAGTGTCAGCGCAGAAGACTTTGAAATCCTAACTATTGAAAACCTTCAACCCAACACTCCCTACTTTTTCACAGTTCAAAGCATTAACCAACTCAATGCTTTGTCAGAACCCTCTAACATCACCCAAGCCAGTCCTTCGCCTGGCTGGCAGGACAATGGCGATACTATCATTGACCTTTACACAGGCCTAATGTGGCCCAAAGACGGCAAAGGCCCAGGCACTTTCAATGGCACTACCACCACACAGCTCGGAGCAAACGCCCTTGTCACTTTACTCAACAACAACGGCGGTTTTGCCAGCCATACTGATTGGCGCGTACCCAACTTCAAAGAACTAGCCAGTATTGTTGCGTATAATAAAAAAGGGCCGGCTGTCAGCCAGCTTTTCCAAAACATTCATTCAGCCCAGTATTGGACAATAAACAAAAAGTTTAGTTCGGGAATTAATCCATTCGTTAAATACAAAGCATGGGCAGTTAACTTCAGCTCTGGGCAAGTAGAAATTTTAGTCTACCCAGGCCAAGGACCCAACTATTATCTTTTGCCAGTCAGAGGCCCAGACAGCCCTTCACCATTACAGACAACTGGCATGGATAACGACCCAGCTGGCTGCGCATCAGGTTTTCAAGACCACGCCAACCAAACTTTTACTGACTTATGCACTGGCTTAACCTGGAGCCAAACCCTGACCAGCAGTGGTTCCGGCGCTTTAATACTTACGCGCTGGCAAAACGTAATGCGAACAGCCAACGACTCTACCTTGGCTGGCTACACCAACTGGCGTCTGCCCACGGTCAGTGAACTAATTGGCAGAACCAACCTGCTTCCAATGCCGCCCCAACACATCCACTGGTCTTTAAGTCAGGACTATTTTATTTCTAACAACCGCTGGTATGTTGACTTAAGAACCAACATCGGCGCAACTGGCTCCAACCCCCAAACAACCAGCTTCTACGTCCGCCTGGTCCATGAGTAATTAACACTGCTTTCTTAAAATAACAGGGCTAACCATATATGGTTAGCCCCTTACTTTATTAGAGCAATCGGAAACGGGCTGATTTAAGAGTTACGCCACTTCCTTTTAAATGCGGCTTAAAAAAACCAGCCACAAGCCTAAAGAATAAACATTGCTGCTTTGCGTCCTTTGGGTTATAAAACACAGCCAAATCCTGGCTATGCTTCTCATTGAATTCATAGAGCCAAAACTCTAGAAAATCTTTCACGTTTTGGTGACTATTATTCTCCGCCAGCCATTGCTGGACAGCCAGGACCTTTTCTGGAGTGCCAAATGCCTTGACGATCACTGTGTATCTAACATCTCTAACTTTTGGATTGTCAGTGATTGGCTTAACTTCCATAAACACTTTTGTTTCTTCTGCAGCATAAGAAACAACAGAAGCGCCACTAAGCTGGCTATCCCATCTCCAAAGCTGAGCCTTCTTTGGAAACATTCCTCGAATCTCTTGGTCAGGGCCCAACAAAAATGATTCTTTGGGTAACACCTTGATTAAGCCAAGAAACGGAATCACGAAGACAACAACAAAAATTAGCATAACACCAATCACAGATTCCGCCAATTTTACTCGCCGCTTCCGCATAAAGTAAAATGCAAGCCCCGCAGCTAAAACAGTAACTACACCGAGAAATAAAACAGGATCCATAACCATTCATTCCTCCTTTTTATAAAAGAACTAATTAGTGATAGAAAACTCTCTTAGTTTCTTTTACAACAAAAATCTTAAAAACGCAAATTAACCTTGACGAAGCCATTTTCTTTTTGTATTATTTTAAATATAGCTCTCAACAATTTGAACTGATGACATTGCCTGATTGATTAAGGAGAATAAAATGAAAACAGAAGAAAAAAGTTTTGCCAAGGAAAGTTTTAGGTTTGACCCGAACAACCCAAACAACTTAAGGGTACAAAAGTGCTGCGCGCGAGCTGAAAAAAATTCCTGGCGCGTTGACATAATCAGAGAGAAACTTGGAGAAAAATGGCGAACTCCGAGACTACAACGAAGGGAGTTGGTCATTATTTAATCTCTGTATCAACGGCCAAACGCTATCTCCAATAGCGTTTGGCCAGCTTTTTTTACAATTTGTTTAACAATCTTTTCCTCGTCACGGCTGAACTTTTGCAGAACAAACTCTTTAACAGACCCCTGGGATCTGTCTTCAAAAGATTTAATGCCTAGGCGGAGACGGCTAAAATCCTGACTAGCCAACTCCCCTATTATCGACTCCACTCCTTTGTGGCCAGCCGAGCCCCTGTTCTCTGAAACCTTAAAGTCGCCCAAAACCAAGTCAAGGTCATCATGGACAACAATTAAATCAGTGAGAGCCAGTTTGTAAAAATTAACAATTGCTTTAACTGCTCTGCCTGAATCATTCATAAAGGTCTGAGGCTTGGCCAGGATAACTTGCTCATTCTCAATCAGACCTTGGCTAATTTCTGCCTGAAACTTCTTTTGCAAGCGAAAACCAGGCAGACCATGGTCCTGGCAAAACTGATCCAAAATCCTAAAACCAATATTGTGCCTTGTTCTTTTGTATCTCCTGCCTGGGTTGCCCAAGCCAATTATTAAAACCATATATTGATATTTTTAATATTTATGCTATTATATACTAACAAGTATGAAATTCAAAGAAATTGCTTCGTTTTTTTTAGAAATAGTCCAGGTAGTAGCGGTTGCTTTAATCATTGTTCTGCCCATCCGCTATTTTGTCTTTCAGCCGTTTATTGTCAAGGGCGCTTCAATGGAGCCCAGCTTTCAGAGCGGCGACTATTTGATTATTGACGAACTCTCTTTTCGCTTAAGAGACCCCCAGCGGGGTGAAGTGGTGGTTTTTCGTTATCCCAACGAACCAAGCCAAAGATTTATCAAAAGAATCATTGCCCTTCCTGAAGAAAAGATAACTTTAAAAAACAACCAGATAACAATTACTGATCAGGACGGCCAAACAATCCTGCTTGATGAATCTGAATATTTGACCAACCCTTTGTGGTCAAGCCAGCAAGAAATTGTTTTAGACAAAGACGAGTATTTTGTTTTAGGCGACAACCGACAGCATTCTTTTGATTCCAGAAAATGGGGGGCTGTCGAGAGAGAAAGCATTATCGGCAGGGTAATTATTAGGGCTTGGCCGCCTACTGCCTTGGCAATGATTGCTGCCCCTGAATATTAATCTATATCACTATGGCAATGAAATTTCAAAGACCTAAAGGTATGCGCGATCTTTTTAAAGAAGATCTTGCATATTTTAATAAAGTGGAAAAAACAGTAAAAAGCATTGCTGATTTTTATCATTTTGAGAAAATTCAGACGCCATTGGTTGAACAAACAGAGATTTTTGAAAAAGGCACTGGAGCGCTAACTGACATTGTTGAAAAAGAAATGTACAGCTTTAGGACTAAGGGCGGCAAACGGCTCACCCTGCGACCAGAGATTACCCCAGGCATTGTCAGGGCATATATTGAACACGGCATGCGAAGCTTGCCTAAGCCGGTTCAGCTTTGGTACTTTGGTTCCTGTTTCCGCCACGAAAGACCGCAAGCTGGCCGATACCGCCAGTTCCACCAGTTCGGCTTTGAAAGCTTTGGAGTGGCTGAACCAGTGGTTGATGCTTTAATTATTCAGCTCTCTTACAATATTCTCAAAGCGCTTGGTTTCCGCAAATTAATCATTGAATTAAACTCAATCGGCGACAAACAGTGCCGTCCCTATTTCAAAAAAACCTTGACTAGTTATCTGCGACGTCACCAAAACTCCCTCTGCCCTGACTGCAAGCGACGTTTAAAGAAAAACCCTTTGCGTATTCTTGACTGCAAAGAAGAAAAATGCCAACGAATCAAAAAATCAGCCCCTCAGATGATTGACCACCTTTGCAAAGAATGCCGCAGTCACTTAAAATCCTTACTGGAGTTTTTGGACGAGCTGGAACTACCCTACAACCTCAACCCTTACTTGGTCAGAGGACTGGACTATTACACTAAAACAGTTTTTGAAATCTTTGAAGACACGGAAAAAGGCAAAGAGCAAGGCGCTTTGGGCGGAGGCGGCCGCTATGATGATTTAGTCAAACTTTTTGGCGGCAGAGAAACTCCGGGTCTCGGCGCTGCTTTCGGCGTTGAAAGAATTGCTAATTTAATGAAAGAAAAAAGCAAGAAAACAGAAGGACAGAAAAAAGCTAACGTCTTTTTAGCCCACGTCGGCGAACTGGGCAAAAGAAAAGGGCTAAAACTGCTTAACCAGTTTAGAGAAACCAAGATTAATATTATTCATGCTTTGCACAAGGACCCGCTGACCCAGCAATTAAAAACAGCTGACCGGCTGGGCGCTAAATATGTGCTGATACTTGGCCAGAAAGAAGCCCTTGATGACAAGATAATTATCAAAGAAATGAAAAGTGGCAAGCAGAAAACTGTTGCTTTGAATAAGGTTGCTAAGGAAATAGCTAAGAAAGTAGGAAGATGAATAACGAATTATGAATGATTGCCTATTTTGTAAAATTATTAATAAAGAAGTGCCAGCAGAAATAGTTTATGAGAATGAGCAAGTCTTGGTTTTCAAAGACATTGAGCCCAAGGCGCCGGTCCATCTTTTGCTTGTACCCAAGAAACATCTTGATTCAATCGCCTCTGATGGTTCAGAAGCCGTTACCAGCCAGTTGATTAAAGCAGCCAAAGAGCTTGCCAAAGAAAAAAACATTCTTGGATACAAACTAACTTTTCACGTAGGCAGGGAGGGCGGACAGGTTATTGACCACCTTCATCTGCATTTGCTAGCTAAGAATCCAAAAGAACTTACTTAAATTATGTCCCCTTTACAAGTTAAAAAACAAGGTAGAGAGTCTTCGCAAGGTATTATCCGCAGATTCAGCCAACGCTTAAGAAAAAGCGGTATTTTGTTTGAGGCGCGCAGAAATCGCTTCCGCAAGAGAAAAAAAAGCAAGCAATTAACCAAGCGCTCAGCTCTCCGTCGTGAAGCCAAAAAAGCTGAATACAAAGAGCTTAAAAAAACCGGCAAGCGATACAATTCTTAAACTGTCTGCTAAACTAAATTGCCAGCTGGCATCCCCCAGCTGACTTTTTATATACAACAAATTAAAGATGGCTTTTTGTTTTTAAAAAAGCAGGATTTGATTTGTTTTGGGGGTTTTGGTAATATGAATGAATGATTGAAATTAATAATCTAACAGAGAATAAAATTGACGAGGCAAGAGTCAAAAAAATAATTGAGGAAGTGGTTAAAGGCGAGAAGGCGGATGCTCAAGCAGAAGTTTCAGTTGCTTTTTTAGGACCAGGCAGAATGCGCAAGTTAAACAAGCAATACCGCAAGAGAAACAAAGTAACTGATGTTCTTTCTTTTCCAGAAATAGAAGTGCCGTTTGAGAAGTTTAAGATTGGCAGGCCAACCAAGCATCAGGGTTTGGGTGAAATAGTTATCTGTCTGCGAGAAGTAAAAAAGAATGCGCGCAAAGCTGAAACAGATTTTAAACAGGAACTGGCTCAAGTTTTGATACACGGCACCCTCCATTTGCTTGGCTCTGACCATGAGAAATCAACTGAACAAGCAAAAGAAATGGAGGCAAAAGAGAAAAAGTATCTTAAGTTAATAATATGAAAAATATTACTCTAACAGCCCTAGACATCGGCAGTTATGCAGTAATGGGCGTTTCAGCCCGCAAAGACTTGCATACTGGCAAGATTGATGTTTTAGCTAAGGAGCAAAACAACTGCTTTGGCGTTAGAAACGGCGAAGTGGTCAAGCCCTTTGAAGTAGCCAAAACAATTGAACAAGTTAAAAACTCGCTGGCTGAACAGGCAGACATTAAAATCAAAGAAGTACTCGTTAATGTTGGCGGCAATCATCTTTTTTCAGTTCCTTCGCAAGGTCTGGTTTCAGTTTCCAGAGCTGACCAAAGAATCTCCAAAGAAGACATCCAAAGGGTTTTAAGAGCTGCCCAAGCAATTAACCTACCTTCTAATAAAGAGGTAATCAATACTTTTCCCAGAGAGTTTACCATTGACGGCGAGGGCGGCATTAAAGAACCCTTGGGCTTAAAAGGCATCCGCTTGGAAGCCAAAGTGCTTTTGGCCTGCCTCTTCTCCCCTATCTTAGAAAACCTGGACAAAGCAGTAGCTGAAGCTGGTTTGCAGATGCTTGATTTTACTCCTTCGCCTTTGGCTGCCAGCCGGGCTGTTTTAAATGATGAGCAAAAAGAATTGGGCGTTGCTTTAATTGACATTGGCGCAGGCACTACTTCAGTGGCTGTTTTCGAAAAAGGCGATCTAGTTGATTTTGCTATTTTCCCGATTGGTTCAGCTAATATTACTAATGACATTGCTATCTGTCTGCGCACTGAAATTAAAACAGCTGAAAGAATTAAAAAAGAATTCGGCACGCTCAAACCAGGAACTAAAAAAGGACGAAGTGATAAAATAACTATACCAGAGAAAGGACTTTCTTTGTCCAGTAATCTTTTAAACAACATTATTGAAGCCAGGGCAACTGATATCTTTTCAGCTTTGCAAAAATCCTTGAAGAAAATTTCAGGAGGCGAGCCTTTGCCAGCCGGCATTGTCTTGACTGGCGGCGGCTCGAAATTGCCCGGCTTGGTAGAATTTGCCAAGCAAAAGTTTAAACTGCCCTGCCGTTTGAGCAAGCTGACCAGTCTGCCTCAAATTGAAGAGCCGGAGTTTTCCACTTGTTCGGGTCTTTTGCTGGCTGCTTTTGATAACGGTGAAGCCAACAGCGAAAAAATCGCTCCCAAGAGTCAACTAATTGATAAGCTCAAAAGAATGTTTAAAGTGTTTGTGCCTTAGGTTGTAAATATGAATAAGTCATTAAAAATTAAGGTGGTCGGGATTGGCGGGTCAGGCGTTAATGCCATTTCCCGAATGGCCAAAGAAGGAATGACTGGCATTGAGTTGATTGCTGTTAACACTGACGCCCAGTCCTTGCAAAAAAGCTTAAGCCCTCACAAAATCCTTATCGGCCAGAAAGCAACTGGCGGTCTAGGCGCTGGTATGGATATTAGATTGGGTGAAAAAGCAGCCCGTGAAAATTATGACGAACTAAAACAAGCGCTAACTGGCGCTGAAATGCTTTTCTTGACCTGCGGAGTTGGTGGCGGCACTGGCTCAAGCGGTATTCCGATTCTAGGCGAGATTGCTAAAGAGCTCAAAATCTTAACAGTGGCTGTAGTTACTCTGCCTTTTTCTTTTGAAGGAATGCAGCGCAGGAATATTGCCCGCAATGCTCTTAAGAACTTGGAGAACAAAGTAGATACTCTGCTGATAGTTGAAAACGACAAACTGCTTCAATTGGCTAACCAAAACACCACTGTAGAAAATGCCTTCTGGCTCTGCGACGGCATCTTGAGAGAAGCAGTCAAAGCCATCTCTGACTTAGTTTCTTTGCCCGGCATTATTAACGTTGACTTTGCTGATTTAAAAAGCACCCTGGAAAATGCTGGTTATGCCTTCCTGGGTCAAGGCAAAGCCAAGGGCGAAAAAAGAGCTTTGGTAGCTGCTAATATGGCTCTACAGTCCCCCTTACTTGACTTTGCAATTAAAGATGCCAAAGGAGTGCTTTTAAACATTGCTGGCCGGGACGATCTTACTCTAGAGGAAGTTAACACAGCAGCTACTTTTGTTAAAAAAGCAACAACCCCAGGCACCAAACTAATCTTTGGCGTGTCTGACGACCCTTCGCTCAAAGAAGGCGAAATTAAAATCACAGTCATTGCCACCTCTAAAAACTAATTTCTGATAACGACCGGCTGGTCGTTTTTTGTTCGCTAATTTTATGACACAAGGAATAAAACAAATTCAAAAAAGGAACGGCCAGATTGCTGAATTTGACTCTGCTAAAATAGATAGGGCGATTTTTAAAGCCCAAGAAGCAGCTGGTGAGCCCAATTTTGACCTAGCCCAAGAACTGGGCAAAAAGGTAGTAGCTAAAGTAGAAAAACAGCTAGAGTCTGGTCAAATCCCCAAGGTAGAACAACTTCAAGATGCTGTGGAGCAGGTTCTAGTAGAAGAAGGACAAGCTAAGGTGGCTAAAGCATATATCCTTTACCGCCAAAAACGTTCTGAAATCAGGAAGCAAAAACAACAAATCCTGCAAAAAGAAGAAATCGACAAAGTGGATAAAAGATTCGACCTAAACGCCTTGAGAGTGCTCTGTTCAAGATATCTTAAAAAAAACAAAGAAGGTAAAATCATTGAATCCCCTCGTCAGCTTTTTGAGAGGGTGGCTATTCATACAGCCATACCCTCTATTTTTTTTGACAAAAGAATATTCCAGCCAGACCAAGTCAGTACTCACCCTCAAGAAGAATTCAATGCAAAAAGCTATGCTGGTAAATTAAAGATAGGTCGTTTCTTTTTAAATGAATTCCATCTTGACGGCTTAAAACGAGTCTATGATAGATTCAACAAAAAAGGCCATCTCAAAGTAAGTTTTATTGAACTGCTCAAACTCTTGGAAGAAAACAGTTTCAAAGATTATGAGCAAGAAATTAAAGAGTATTACAAGCTAATGGCGCAAAGAAAGTTCTTTCCCAACACTCCTGCTCTAATTAATTTTGGCAACCACCTTGGAATGGGCAGCGCTTGCTTTGCTTTGCCCATCGAGGACTCTATTGAAAGCATAATGGATACTTTAAGAAAAGCGGCAATTGTTTTTAAATCAGGGGGCGGTGTTGGTTATAACTTCTCTAATTTAAGACCAGAGGGCGACTTTATCAAAACAACTAGTGGCACCAGTTCCGGCCCCCTCTCCTTTATGTCTCTCTTTGACAAAATGACTGATGTTATAAAACAAGGCGGCGTTCGAAGAGGAGCTTCAATGGGCATAATGAACAGTGACCACCCGGATATAGAGCAATTCATTAAAGCAAAAAAGGGCAACCGGGCATTGCGTAATTTTAACATCTCGGTCTTTATCAAAGCTGACTTCTGGGATTATTACGAGAAAAGAAAACCCTATCCCTTGCGCAATCCAAAGAATAATGAAATCGTTAAATACATTGACCCGCAAAACTTGTTTGACCTAATTGTTTATCAAGCATGGGAATCAGCTGAACCAGGCATTATCTTTGACGACCATGTTAACAAGTTCAACCCTTTTCTAAAAACCATGGGTCCCATCTCAACAGTTAATCCCTGCGGTGAAGTCATTCTCTACCCCACAGAATCCTGCAACTTAGGTTCTATTAATCTCTGGGCTTTTTGTAAGAATGAACCAACTAATGGCCGTAAAAAAAATGTTCAGTTTGACTGGCAAGAACTTGCCCAAACAATAAAAAAAGCAACTAGGTTTCTAGACAATGTGGTGGAGATAAATAAATACCCTCTCAAAGAAATTGAAGAAATGACCCTAGGCACGAGAAAAATCGGTTTAGGGATAATGGGTTTAGCAGATGTCCTCTACGAACTTGAAATTCCCTATAACTCCCCCCAGGGACTGAAGTTTATGGAAAGAATAATGGAGTTTTTAAATTATCACTCAAAAGTTACTTCTGTCCAGTTGGCCGAAAAAAGAGGTACATTCTCCTATTATCAAAAAAGCTTTTACCCAGAAGGCAGGCTGCCTTTCTCAGGCAGAGAAAAAGAAGAAGGCAAACTGCCCCTGGCTGAAAAAGAAGAATCCTTTCTTGACTGGTCAAAACTCAAACAAGAAATCCAAAAGCACGGCTTGAGGAATGGCTTCACTACTGTAATTGCTCCCACCGGCAGCATCAGTATGATTGCCGGCACCAGTTCAGGCATTGAGCCCAATTTCAGTTTAGTTTATGAAAAGAAAGTAACTATTGGCAGTTTTTACTATGTCAACCCAGTCTTTGAAAAAGTAATGGAAAGGGAAGGGCTCTTTGATGAAGCCCTTATTAAAGAAGTTTCCAAAAGAAAAGGCAGTCTTCAAGAACTAACATACATCCCGCCGCGATTGAAAGAAGTGTTTGTTACTGCAATGGACATCACTGCTCAAGACCATATTAGGGCTTTGGCTGCTCTGCAGAAATGGACTGATTCTTCCATTTCCAAAACAATCAATTTCCCAGCAACAGCCAGTGTTGATGATATGAAACAAGCTTATCTTCTGGCCCATCAATTAGGCTGTAAGGATTTAACTGTCTTTCGCGACGAGTCAATTAAAGGAGTGCTCTCGGCGGGGGTCACTGAAAAAAAAGAAAAAACAGCTGGTGAATTGGTCAGCTTAAAAGATGTTAAAGCCAAAGGCCCTGTTATCTATCATGATGCCAGCTTAGATCAAACTCCGCCTTTCAAAAACAACTCTCTAGAGAATAATTTATGCCCCAACTGTTCAAGTTCTCTGATTATGTCTGAAGGGTGTAAGAAATGCCCTAAGTGCGGCTGGGGAATTTGCGCGGGCTAATTATATGCTTTTTATTTTAACAGGCAACGGCAAAGGAAAAACAACCTCTGCCATTGGAATGGGCTTGAGAGCAATCGGCGCTGGCCGAAAGGTTTTAATGATTCAGTTCTTAAAAACCGGCCAGTCATCAGAACTCAAGGTTATTAAAAAGATAGCAAACTTTGAAGTAAAATCATTTGGTCAAAAAGGCTTTCTCCTGCCTGACAAAACGCCAAGCAAAAAAGACATTGAATTGGCTGAACAAGCTTTTCAAACAGCTCAAGAAGCGCTTAATAAAAAAGAATTTGATTTTCTAATCCTGGACGAAATCAATCTTGCTTTATACCTCAAATTGCTTAAGATAAAGGATGTACTCGCTTTTCTCAAAAAACACAAATCAAAAACAGATATTGTTTTAACCGGCAGGCATTGTCTTCAAACAATAATTAATTTGGCTGACTTGGTTACTGAATTCAAAGAAAAAAAACATTATCTTCAAAAAGGTCAACGAGCTATTAAAGGAATTGAATATTAATATGACTAAAGCAAAAATAATTAGTTTAGTTCTTCTGCTGGTAGTACTCGGCTTAGCTGGCTGGCGCTTAATTGACTTCAGCAATGAATTAAAAATAGCAAATCTTCTGGAAGAAGAACCACTTGAAGAAAAAACAGCCACCAGCACTTTGGTAATGATTGACAACGGCGTTGGCGCCCCTCGCAGTTTTGAACTTCAGCTTGAAGCAAACTCAACAACCACTGCTTTTGACTTGCTCCAGCAAACAGCTGGCTTGGCTGGCTTGGAAGTTAAAAGTAAGTCCTACGAAGAAATGGGCGTCTTTATTGAAGCGATTGGGGATAAACAAAATGGCGATGACAACAAATATTGGCTATACTATATTAATGGAGAGATGCCAATAGTTGCCGCTGACAAACAACTGGTTATGCCAGGCGATAAGATAGAGTTCAAGTTTGAAGAATCAACATTCTAGCATTATGCCCTCTAAAAAAACTATTACCTACGCTCTAGCTGGTTTTTTAGCTGGCTTAGCTATTCTAACGCGCTTTCTGCCTCATCCGCCCAACTTTGTGCCGATTGCTGCTTTGGCTCTGTTCGGCGCCTGCTTTCTGCCTAGAAAATGGAGTTTAATTCTGCCCCTCTCTGCTATGCTTGTTTCTGACCTGTTCATCGGCTTCTATACTCTGCCAATAATGCTGGCTGTTTACGGCAGTTTTCTGCTGATTGGTCTTCTGGGCTGGCTCTTAAAAAAACATCAGCAATGGTATTTTATCGGCAGTTCAGCTATCCTGAGCGCTTTAATCTTTTTCTTTGTCACTAACTTGGCAGTTTGGGCTTTCACGCCTCTTTACGTCAAAACTCTTTCTGGACTTTTACAATGCTTTACAATGGCTCTGCCTTTTTTCAAAAACACTCTCTTGGGCAACTTGTTTTACACGGCCTCTCTATTCGGCCTTTATCAATTAGCTAATATTTGGGTCAAGCAATGGCTGACCCAAAAGGAGGAACTATGCAAATCGGTGGTTTCAAAAAACTAACCTTAGTTGACTACCCAAAGCACTTGGCTTGTTCTGTTTTTTTGATTGGCTGCAACTTTCGCTGCCCTTGGTGCAATACACCTCAATTCATTCTGCCAATGCAAACTCCTCCAGTCGCCTCTAAAAAGGACTTCTTTCGGTTCTTGAGAGAAAAAAGAAAAGAATTAGACGCAGTGGTTATTGACGGCGGCGAACCAACAATGCACTCAATGCTCCCCTGGTTCTGCAAAGGCATTAAAAAATTGGGCTACAAGATAAAGCTGAACAGCAATGGCTCTTATCCTCAAATGATTGAGGGACTCATCAAGGATAAGCTGATTGACTTTATTGAACTAGACATTAAAGCGCCTAAAGAAAAATACAGCCAGCTGATTGGTTTTGAAGATTGTTCAGTCAACTATTTTCTAGACCAGCTTGAGAAAAGCATTAAGCTGGTCAAAGCGAGCAATCTTGACCATCAATTCAGCACTACCTGGGTACCTATTTTAACCAAAGCAGATATTAAGCAAATTGCTGGCTGGATTAAGCCAGCCAAAAAATATGTTCTGCGCGGTTTTAAAAAAACCAACCTCTTGAATCCAGAATATATGATTTTAAAACCATACCCTAAAAAAGAGTTTTACAAAATGCAAAAGGCAATCGCCCCTTTGTTTGATGTTTGTGAAATAAAATGAGGGACCTATTTAGGACCCTCATCTTCTGAACTTTATCCACGCGCCTATAACTCTACACCACAATCAACGCAGTATTTCCATTTAAGACTTTCTTTTCTCTGTCGATGGAAATCAGGACAATTAAGCGTTATATGTGACTCTGGATTGATAACTTCGCCACACTGCGAACAATACTTCCCACCTCTTGCTTTCAAATCGTCCCCACCCTGGCAGGCACACTTTCTTTTTGGCATAATCAATCTCTCCTTTCTACTCTAATGGTTGCTCACGACTACTATTTAATAAACTAACAGAATAGTTACCTTATGTCAAGTTCGAAAATCCTGCCCTTCTTTCTGCTCTCATTCATTGGGGGCATTTTTATTGCTTCTTTTCTGAAAGTGCCTGCTTTAATTATTTATGAACTAATACTCTTGGGAGTTTTCTATGCTCTGCTGGCTGCTGGCTGGCAGAGACAAGGCAGGGCTTTTCGCCTGGCTCTGGCTGTCTTTGCTATCTGCTTTTTAATTCTTGCTCTGGGCATTTGGCAAGGCAGCAAAGCAGGTCCTCTGCCATATCAGAGCTCAACAGGGGTCAAACTTTTATCAGGCCTTAAAGCCAAACTGCAAGCGACTATTGACCAAAACCTCTCCCCTCCCCAAAATGGCTTGCTCTCGGCTATTTTGCTCGGGAATAAAGAGAAAATGAGCAAAGAGTTTAAGGAAAAACTAAACATTGCCGGCATCAGACATGTCACGGCAATTTCTGGAATGCACATTGTAATACTAAGCGGTCTCTTGCTCTGGCTGGGCATTAGCTTGGGCCTCTGGCGCCAGCAGGCCTTTTACTTTGCCATTGGTTTTCTATGGCTCTTTATCCTCATGATTGGTTTCCAGCCGTCAGCTATTCGGGCAGGCATAATGGGTTCAATGTTTTTGTTTTGTGAAAAGATAGGTAGGCAGAAAACAGCTGACCGCGCTTTATTACTTACTGCAGCCGTAATGCTCGCTATTAATCCCTCCCTGCTCCGTTACAGCATTGGCTTCCAGTTATCTTTTCTGGCAACCCTCGGCATCATCTACCTAATGAAACCCATTCAATCCCTCCTCAAATCAATGTTTGGGTGTCGGACACCCAAACATTGGAGTTCTGGATTATTGTCTTTAATTAGTATGAGTTTTGCTGCTCAAATCTTTGTCCTGCCTCTGCTGATTTATCATTTTGGACAGTTTTCAATCATCTCCCCATTAACTAATCTGCTAGTCGTCCCTCTACTCCCCTATCTAATGGGCGCTGGGTTTCTCTTTGTTATGCTTGGCGCAATCTGGTGGCCCCTTGGCTTTATTCTCCTTTTTCCTGTCTGGCTAATGTTAACCTATATCAGCAAACTCACTAACTTCTTTGCCAGCTTATCGTTCTCTGCACTCAACTTCCAGCTCCACTGGCTCTGGCTGCCTCTAATCTATGGCGCCCTAGCACTCATCATCTGGCAAATAAAAACAAGGCAGAAGTCGAAACTCCTGCCTTAATGATCACGGTTTCTCGCCCAATATCCCCTCTAGAACAGAAATGCGATCCTTTAGCATGTCAACTTTTGTTCTCTTGGCAGGATTATTGGGGTCAGAGGATAAAATAGTTTCTGCTATTGTCAGATCATTTTTGGCACCCCCTATAGCTTCCTCAAGCCGTAATACAACAAAACCTGCATGTAAGTCAATCCTGTACTGCCTTATTATTTCTGCATTGTTCATTCTTATTCCCCTCTCTTGTTAATTGTAAGCAACCTCAATTGCGATTTCCTTATTGTCGCATTCCTTGCCGCTCGCTGGACATTCGCTTTATCAATTGCTTTCGCACGCGAAGAAGAGATTTGACTAGAACAAATACTGGCCTTAGTATTATATTCCTCTTTGAATATGTCGCTTTGCTCAATCGCTTTGATAGCTCTTCTCTCATCTCTTGGGCATCACGAATCCTTGCATCTATATCTTTTAGACGTTTTTCATTATCTTTCTTCATGTGCAATCTCCATTGTTAAAGGTCTATAAAAAATATAAAACTAATACAACCCTTTTATACACCCAAAAGCATAATTTGGCAAGGAGAATTGCCTTTGGGTGATAAACAAAGTAAAGTAGAATAATATGCTGCGTAGAAATCTTTTAGACAATTGGCCAATTCAGAAAATTGGCATTGAAGAAGCGGGTTATCCAAAAACCTTAAAGACAATGGCTAATACGCCAGCACTACTTTATTACCGTGGCAAATTGCTGGCTGATGAAAAAAGTTTTGCGATTGTTGGCACGCGACGCTATTCTGACTATGGTAAAGAAATTGCTTTTGCTTTTGGACGGGAACTGTCACAAGCTGGCCTAACAATTGTCAGCGGAATGGCTCATGGCATTGATACTCTTGCTCATCAAGGCGTGCTGGAAGCGGCTGGTAGAACGATTGCTGTGCTAGGCACAGGCCTGGCTGAACAAACCATTTACCCCCAAGAAAACTTAGGGCTTGCCAAACAGATTCTAGAAAAAGACGGCTGCCTACTTTCAGAATACCCGCCAGAATATCCGGGCAGTAAATATACCTTCCCCCAACGCAACCGCATTGTTTCTGCCTTGTCGCTGGGTGTTTTAGTGGTTGAAGCTAAATTCAAGTCAGGCGCTTTGATTACAGCTAATTGGGCTAGAAAACAAAACAAAAAGATTTTTGCCATACCGGGCAATATTTATGCCAAAAACTCCAAAGGACCTCATTTGCTTATTCGCCAAGGAGCTACGCTGGTTGAAAAACCCAGCGAGATTTTGAAAGCGCTGGGTTTGGAACAATTGCCTCTCTCCTCTAGTACCTTGCCAACTGGCAAGGTTGCGGGAAACACAGTTGAACAAAAAATCCTTCAAGTCTTGAACCAAGGCAGTTTGCATATAGACACAATAATTACAGGAACAAAATTATCCGCCAGCGATGTGGCTAGCAGTATTAGCTTACTGGAACTGAACGAAAGAATCAAAAACCTCGGCGGAGATGTCTATGCCCTCCTCCGCTAGCTCAAGCCCAATTTGTTTTAGGACAGGACATTTTGCACTTTCCATAGATAGAGATATTCATTAGGGGTTAAGCCATCTAAGGCGATATTTTCTAAATCATTATACCACATA
>SDBU01000976.1_pt1 | contig 41858 bp, 38 predicted proteins | sample 2277071 | NCBI WGS metagenome assembly SDBU01 (sample SAMN10397929, study PRJNA504765) | marine sediment metagenome | isolation source: marine sediment core GS08_GC12, 126 cmbsf | place: Arctic Ocean: Gakkel Ridge, Loki's castle | collected 2008 | reverse complement strand
GGGGTGCTGACTACCCCCATCCGCAGAACTTCCTGGAAATCCTCTTTGCCACCGGTTCAGAAGCAAACCCCGGTGAGTACAGCAATCCTGAGGTTGACAGCCTTCTTGATATGGCTGCCAGAGAACAGGACGAGGAACTCAGCCTTAATCTCTACCAGCAGGCAGAGCAGCTACTGGTAAACGACGCCGCCTGCCTGCCCCTGTGGTTCGGGCAGAGCTATCTGCTTGTCAAGCCCTATGTCACCGGGTACTGGCTAAACCCGCTCGGCTACGCAGTATTGAATACGGTGTCAATTTTACCGCACTAGTGGCGGAGGGGGTGGGATTCGAACCCACGGTCGGCTTGCACCGACAGCGGTTTTCAAGACCGCCTCCTTAGGCCACTCGGACACCCCTCCGATATCACCCAGTATAGAAAGTTTATGCCGGCGGCGTCAAACTCCGTTTTGGCTGTTTTGCAGGCCAATCCGGCAAACAAAGGCCCGTGGCGTCTCAACTATGGGATAATCTACGAGGCTAAGTTATTTCCTTAACTTCAGGATCGCTCAGAGCTTCAGCCGCCAGATTCCGAAGTCCGGGAAAGCGGGACAGGTAGGAGAAGGAGCCTTCAAGAATGCCATAAACCGCCACCGGCATAAATAGAAGGCTGGGCCTACTGAGCCGTCTATAGTAGAAGGAAAGGTCAAACATCGCCCCGTCAACGACGGTAAGATTGCACTTCGGGTCATCGATATTCTGCGGATTGCACCGGTCGGGCGAAGCGGCAACGGAAAGACCGGCACAGGTTGCGGGGCGTACTTCATATATCTGGCACAGGTCTTTGACCAGGAAGGGGCAGCCGATGTTCTGCTTGCGATAGAGCCTGAGCGCCTCCTCAAAAGCCTGCTCCCTTTGTTTACTTGCCCCAGAAAGCAGCATCTCGGTGAAAATCTGCTCACACCCCTGGAAGAGGTCACCGTTTTGCTCCAAAGCCTCACGCCACGGGAAATACCTCTCCAGAAAGCCGTTTAGAGCCGGCTCATTGTGATAGAGATAGTAGACAATGGCCTCGCATTCCTGCAGGCTAGCTTCAACATAGTAGTAACAGCAAAAAGAGCAGCCCTTCCGGCAGGAGAGTGTTTCACCCCGGGCCTCGACATAGGCAATCTGGTCACGGGCAATCTGCTGGTGGCAGGCCTTCATGTATCTTATCTGCTCAATACAGTACCGCTCCCGCAGCCGGCCCACCCTGCCCCGATAGGCAATCTCCCGGTTCAGTTTTAAGAGATCAGGCACCCTGCCGGGGATAGCACCTTTTTTGACATCATCGCCCATAAGGAATCGCTTCTCGCTACGGCCATCAGGAAGCGGGGCTTCAGCTAACCCGCCCGACACCCATATATGGCTGCAATACTTCCGGAATAACTATACTGCCGTCGGCCTGCTGGTAGTTTTCCATAATGGCGATGACCACCCTGGGCAGGGCCAGCCCGGAGCCGTTCAGTGTATTGACAAAGCGGGGCTTGTCCTCCGGGGAGGAGCGGTAGCGGATATTGGCCCGCCGGGCCTGAAAATCACCGCAGTTAGAGCAGGAGCTTACCTCCAGCCACTCTCCAACGCCGGCGGCCCACATCTCAATATCATAGGACCTGGTGGAGGCAAAGCCCAGGTCGGCGGTGCAGAGTTGCTTCACCCGATACGGCAGGCCCAGCTTGCGGCACACTTCCTCAGCATCGGCCACCATTTTCTCCAGTTCGTCATCCGAGCTGCCCGGCCCGGTGAGCTTATAGAGCTCCACCTTGTCAAACTGATGGCCGCGCTTTATCCCACGGGTGTCCTTGCCGGCAGACATCTTCTCCCGCCGGAAACAGGCGGTATAGGCGACATAATAGACAGGCAACGCTCCCGGTGACAGAATTTCACCGCCATGCATGCTGGTCAGGGGCACCTCGGCGGTGGGCACAAACCACAGGTCATCCTCTTCGTCATGATACAGATTATCAGCAAACTTGGGCAGGTTGCCCGAACTGACCATGACCTCTCTTTTCACCATAAAAGGCGGGTAGACCTCCTGGTAGCCGTGCTCTCTGGTGTGAAGGTCAAGCATGAAGTTTATCAACGCTCTCTGCAGTCGGGAGCCCAACCCTTTGAGAACGTAGAAGCGGGTGCCGGACAGCTTTACTCCCCGTTCAAAGTCAATGATGTCCAGCTTTTCACCAAGCTGCCAGTGGGGTGCCGGCTCAAAATCGAACCGGGGCAGCTCGCCCCAGGAGCGGACAACGACATTATCATCCTCATCCCTGCCCGCCGGCACAGCGGGATGGGGAATATTGGGCACCCTCAACAGCAAGTTCATGAGCCGTTCATCAATTTCACGCAGCTCTTCCTCAAGGGCCTTCATATGGCTACGAAGCAGCCGCCCCCTGGTATCGGCATCCGCCTTCCTCTCCCTGGCCAGCTCCTTGCGGTCGTGCCTCAGCTCATCCAGCTCAAGGAGTTTAACGCGACGCTGGCCGTCAAGTTCAAGGATATCGTCTATCGGCGCTTCTGTGTGGCGGTCAATCATCGCCTGCCGCACCAGCTCCGTGTTGTCGCGGATAAACTTCAAATCAAGCATAGAGTTTTCCTTATAAGATTATACTTTAACCCCATCCCCTTTATCCCCTTCCCCTTGCTAGGGGGAAGGGGAAGATTTATAAAGAGGGGCTTCGCCCCTCTTAGACTCTCCTTTGGATTTCATAGCTCTTAGAAAACAGTTTTGGCAATCTTTGCAACCCCTTCTATTAGTTCTTCAATCTCTTGTTGTGTGGGGTCAGTCTTTTTCTTATGGTCGCATTTGTTCCTTAAGTCTCCCAGATGTTGAATAAATCGCCAAGTAGAGACTTCAATTATGTCATTGGATTTTAATAGTTCATTAAGGTCATTTATTGTTGGCTCTTTCTTTGTAATCTTTATGTTATGGTTTTCGCATACTTGCGTTAAATGTGATTCCAAAACAACCCCTGCCATTGCACCAGCACCACGAGTGAAACCTTTTTTGTTAAGTTCTTTCGTAGCTTGTAATTCAGAATCAAAGAGGTCAGCTTGGAGTAGTCCTTTAATGTTAAATAACGAACTTTCAAATCGCTTTTGTGCAGACTCTAAGATATTTAGTTGCTGCTTGAATTGTGGCACTGCCGCTTCTGGGGACACAACTTTTATTTCCAGCGCACCACGGGTGACGCTCAGGCCCTGGAGGTAATCTTCAATTACGTAATTCTCAACGGTAATGTCTTTTCTCCCTTTCGATTTCTCATATAGTTTTACGAAATCGGCTACTCGGTCAGGTAATAAGAGTTTTACCACTACCAAAGACTCGGAATACCAATCTTGGTATTTGTCTTTGAAGGAAGGAAGCTTCTTTTTGATCTCCTGAATTTCACTCTTACTCTTATCCCTAAAGGCTTTTATAAATTCCTTTGGGTAACACTCATAGAACATTGTATGGAATAACCGCCTGCCATCGGAAATGAGTTGCTCTAAGTCCTTTTTGTATTTTTCAATGTTCGAAACCATATTACTTTCAACTCACATTAAGCCCCAGATTAGCCTTCAGCTCTGTTTGGTTCCCCCTTATGGTTTCTCCCTGAGCTGTGGAAAGAGTATTACCTCGCGGATAGACTGCTGTCCTGTAAGCAGCATCACCAGGCGGTCGATGCCTACCCCCAGCCCGCCAGTGGGCGGCATACCGTACTCCAGGGCGGTGAGGAAGTCCTCGTCAATGATCTCTGTCTCCTCTTCTTTTCCCCGCTCCTTCTGCTGCTTGACAAATCGCTGGCGCTGCTCTACCGGGTCGTTGAGCTCGGTGAAGGCATTGGCAATCTCCATGCCCCCGGCAAAGGCCTCGAAGCGCTCCACCACCCACTCCTGCCCCGGCTTCCTCTTGGCCAGAGGTGACATGGAAACCGGATAATCCATAACAAAGGTGGGCTGCACCAGCCTTGGCTCAAGGAAGGTGGAAATCAGCTCGTCGACCAGCCGCGGCCAGTCCTTTTCCGGGTCCACCTCCAGGCCCTTCTCCTGCATCTTTACCCGCAGCAGGTCGGCATCGGGGTAGTGGACGAAATCAATGCCGCTATACTCGGTAACCGCCTGACGCAGCTCCAACCGCCGCCATGGCTTTTTGAAATCTATTGTATCTTCGCCATACCTGACCTTATAACTGCCGGTAACTTTCTTAACGATACCGGACACCATTTCCTCCAGCATATTCATGACATCATTATAATCGGCATAGGCCTGGTAGCTCTCCAGCATGGTGAACTCCGGGTTATGCCTGGTGGAGATGCCCTCGTTGCGGAAGATTCGGCCCAGCTCGTAGACCCGGTCAAAACCGCCGACGATCAATCGCTTAAGGTGAAGCTCCAGGGCAATTCTCAGATAGAAGTCCTGGTCGAGGGCATGGTGGTGAGTGATGAATGGCCGGGCGAGCGCTCCACCGGCCGAAGGCTGCAGTATCGGCGTCTCCACCTCAAGAAAGCCACGTTTACCCAGAAACTCACGTATGGCCGCAATAACCCGGCTGCGCACCAGAAAGGTTTCCCTTACTTCCGGGTTGCTGATTAAGTCCAGGTAACGCTGACGATGACGGGTATCAATATCGCCAAGTCCGTGCCACTTCTCCGGCAGCGGCCGTAGAGACTTGGCCAGCAGGGTAAATTCTACTACCAAAACGGTGGGTTCGCCGCTCTTTGTTCGAAGTAGATTGCCTTCAACCCCAATAATATCGCCGATGTCCAGATCATTGAATAGCTTTATCTGGTCTTCGTCATATTTATCTATATCCTGAAACAGCAACTGGATTTTCCCCGAGCCATCACGGATATCAAAGAAAGCGCTCCTGCCCATTTTTCGCTTAGCCATAATACGGCCGGCTACTTCAACCACTTCTGAATCTCTGCCAGCTAAACGGTCAAGAGCTTCTTTAGGAACATCTCTTAACTCCCACTTTTGAAGTAGTTCGACCGCCTGCTCGGTGGTGTGGCTGCGGTGGTAACGGTGGGGGTAGGGAATAACGCCATCGGCCCTAATCCTGTTGAGCTTCTCCAATCGCTGTTGTATTATACGTTCCAGCCTGCTGGTCATTCCTTTTTCCCTGATGATATAGCGAAAAGACTGAGAGTCTGCTCCCAGTCATGGCTCTATGCGGTTATTATATTTTATGTATCAGGAAATTACCAGCATTGCGCTGAATTGGGGGCAGGCATAGATAAAAAGAAGAAGGAGGCAGAGCATAAACCCTGCCCCCTGAACGATGCTTCTATCGGAAAATGGAAAATATTTTTACTAACAAACCTCTGCATACTAGAAAATGCAGAGTGGTGCGGCGCATTGGGGCAAGAAGTCAACAATGTGACGGGCAACCCCTATGACAGAGCATACAATATTCGGAATCTTGAACTCCTTCTCGTCCAGTTTTACAGTGGAGTTTGTGCACCATGCTGTAAAACTGGTATGGTGCACAAGCCCTGCGGCAGAGCATACAATATTCGGAATCTTGAGCCCCTTCTCGTCCAGCATTGGTAAGTCTCGGATAGTACTGATTTTTCATTACCACTGCTCCAACGCCTATGAACATAGCAGAGACACCAGGTAACACGAAACCAGCGATAATCGCCACTAAGCCAATTCCAAACATCGAATAAATGGCTACCTCAATAATATTATGTTTCATTTCCCACCTCCTAATATATTGTTAACCTACATTATAATTACCAAATGCCTTACACCCATAAGTGTATCCAATGCGATTACTTTTGTCAAATCAGGGCGCCGGTGCGGCTATAGGTAGCAAATAGAGTTAGTGAGGATGTTTGCCTTCTAGTAATGCCTGTGGATGTGGTTTATCCTTGAATAGCTCAGCTAGAGGAGGCAATTCCTGCCTGAAGGTACAGCTTCTTCCCACAGCTATAAGGGTGTTTCTGCAATATTGCTGGGTCAGCCTGTTAAACTGATGTCTGGCGATAACGGGCTAACATGGAGAATTGTCTAGGTTTAGCCCATTTCATATAGGCATGAATGCTGATTTCAGGGTATCCAGCCAGGCGGCCGACTTGACTTCTCTCTCCAGCAGGTACCTTATATAATCTCTCATTATCCCTTCCAGCTCGGCAGCCAGTTCCCGGTTTACCTTGAGACGGCTTATGGTTCTATATTCACCGTCCTGAAGTAACCTGAGTACCTTCAGCCCGCTGACCGAAACAGTGTAGCGAAGGGGCTGATTATCACCGCAATCCCCGCACAGGACACCACCGGCGCTCGGACAGAACCAGCCGGCGCCCGGCTTCAGAGGTGAGCGGCATGAAGGACATTGATGAAGCTGAGGACGATAACCGACTTCTTTAAGGAAGTTTAGCTCAAAATAACGCAGCAACAGTTCATTGTCGCCACCCTGTTCCAGTTGCTGTAATGTGTCGAGCAGCAACTGGAACAGGGGAGAGTTCTCAATGTGGTCGGCGGTAAACTGGTTAACCAGCTCGATAACATAGAGCGCGTACGCAGTAAGCTCAAGATCACTCTTGAGTAGTAAAAAACTATTTCTAGTGTGGCTGCCGATTACCGTATCCAGGTTGCGCCCCCGGGCCAGCGATATCAGGCTATGGGTGAGCAGTTCCAGGTGGCCCGACAGCTTGCTTCTGGGCCGCCTGACGCCCTTGGCCACCGCCTGAATCTTGCCGAGATGCGGCGTATAAAGGGTCAGGATTCTATCCGCCTCACCCAGCTTGGTCTTTTTAATGACGATGGCTTCGGTCTGGTAGTTCCTCGGCTTTGTCATCTCGTGGTTTCCTTTAACTACGGGGCGGTGGCACTTCTCTTAACTGCTGGCGCCTCTACATCCACCCCAGTCGAAGCTATGCCGTCATATCCGGCGTCAAGAGTCAGACTAAAACTCCTGCCTGCCTTCAAGGGCGCAGGTCAGAGTAACATCATCGGCATATTCCAGCTCGGTGCCGAAAGGCAGCCCCCGGGCCAGACGGGTAACCTTGATACCCAGCGGCGCTATCAGTCTTTTGAGATACATGGAGGTCTGCTCGCCTTCAAGGGTGGGATTGGTAGCTATGATGACTTCCTCCACCCGGCCATCTGCCAGCCGCTCCATGAGCTCCTTTATCCTGATGTCCTCGGTACCCACTCCCTCGGTAGGAGAAATGGCACCGTGGAGCACGTGGTAGAAGCCCTTGTAGCTTCCCACCCGCTCCAGGGCCAGTATGTCCTGGGGCTGTTCGACAACACAGATCTTATTTTCATCCCGGTCGCTGTTTCGGCAGATGAGACACACATCATAATCAGCAATATTAAAACAGATGGAACACATTTGAGTCTGTTGCTTCAGGGATAGCACAGCTTCCGCCAGAGCTTGAGCCTGCTCATCAGGCGCACGGAGCAGATAATAGGTGAGCCTCTGGGCGCTCTTAGGGCCGATGCCCGGCAACTTCGACAGCTCCTCAATGAGCCGGCTCACCGAACTGGCCGTGGTGGCTGGATTAAGATCCAATCTGGCCCCTCCTTAACCTACTCGGTTATTCCCGGAATCTGAATACCCTTGGTCAACTGGCCAAGGTGCTTGTCGGCCAGTTTCTTGGACTCTTCCATTGCTTTGGTTAATGCTTTGAGCACCAGTTTCTCCAGGTCTTTGGGCCTAGCCGGGTCAATAACCTCGGGCGATATGGTGATAGACAGTATCTTCTGCCTGCCGCTGACGGTTATCTTGACGGCACCGTTGCCCGACTCGGCTTCAACCGTCATTTTCCCCAGCTCTTTTTGTGCCTTCTCCAGCTTTGACCTGAGCTCCATAGCCTGCTTGATCATAGAAAGGTTCATTTCTCCTCCATATCAACGATCTGGCCACCCAGCCGCTGAGCTTCCCGCACCAGATGGTTCTCCTCTGGCTCATAGACACAGTGAATCTTGCAGGTACGCCCGATGAAACTGCCAATAACCCCGGCGACCACCCTTTTGTTTTCTTTTTCCTCTATCTTTTCCTTATGATAAGGGTACCTGAAGGTCAGGGTTACCGTGTCACCATCCAGGGCTATCGGCTTGACCCCGGCGCTCCTGAGGATAGCCATCGCCGGCGTCCTTTTAATTTCTTCCGGGGCCTGCTCAATGACCTGCTTCCAGTTTAATCTAAGCTGCTCCAGCTCGCTGCCCGATTCAGGCAGGGGAGCGACAGCTGCCTCTGCTTTGGGAGCGGTTGCCACCTGTTTTGGAACGGCTACCGGCTGCTTTTTTCGGGGTGAGGCAACAGGTGGTGCCTCACCCTCGACAGATTTCACCGGTTCCCTGGTTCTAACGGTTGGTGTTTCCCCGGCCCCTGCGGTCATTGGCTGGCCGCAGTCAACCAGTGCCAGCTCCAGCGGCAAGGTAGCATGGCTGTTCGCACCCGGCCGGAGCTGTCCAAAAAGCTTAACCGCCCTGATAATCCGCTCCAGGGAAGCCTCTGCCGCCAGCCCCTTGAGCTCGACTAACTCCTCCCTGGTAAGCTCCAGGCCTTCCTCACAGCCATTCTTTATCAGCAGCAGCGCCCTGAGGTAGGATACCAGCTCCCGATTGAACTGATTCAAATCGAGACCATCATTGCTTACTGCATTGATAGTCTTCAGGCCGCCAGCAATGTCACCGGCCACAATTTGACCCGCCAATTCTCTGGCACGCTCATCACCAGTGAGCCCCAGAACAGCCTGCACCTGTTCCAGTTTGACATCGGAGCCATAATAGGTGAAGATCTGCTCCAGCAGGTTTTCTGCATCCCTCAGACTGCCGGCAGCGCTTCTGGCGACGAGCCCCACCGCTTCCGCTTCCATATTGATACCTTCGGAGCGGCAGATAATATCCAGCTTTTGCACAATGTCCTTCTGGCTGATACGACGGAAGTCAAACCGCTGGCAGCGTGACATTACGGTCGGTAAGACCTTATGGGCCTCAGTGGTGGCCAGGACGAAGATGACACTCGGAGGTGGTTCTTCAAGTGTTTTGAGCAGTGCGTTAGACGCCTCTTTAGTAAGCATGTGAACCTCATCTATGATGTAGACCTTGTACCCGGCCTGAATAGGAGCGTAGTTCACCCGCTCTTTCAGCTCACGTATCTCATCAATGCCCCGGTTACTGGCAGCGTCAATCTCAATCACGTCCAGGGCACTGCCTTCGGTTATTGCCTGGCACATGTCACATTTATTGCACGGTTCGCCTTTGCCATTACTCAGACAGTTCACCGCTTTGGCCAGGATGCGCCCGGTGCTTGTCTTACCGGTACCCCTCGGGCCGCAGAAGAGATAGGCATGAGAGACACGGCTCAAAGTAAGGGCATTGAGCAGGGTCTGGGTTACATGCTCCTGGCCAACGAGTTCAGCCAAAGCCTGGGGACGCCACCTGCGATAAAAAACCTGAGAACCCATGTTTAGACCACCATTATACCCCATATCAGCTCATTTCCAAAAGTGCCTGCGATATAAATTCGGATAAATCCAGGGATAAAAAGTTTCCCTCTTCGTAGTGAAGAGGGAAACTATACTTGACATCAGATAATTGAACCCGAATGCAGTCAGTTAAAATACGGTTGGAATATCTTTGGAGGCTTCCTCGATGGTCAGTAGCTTGGCTTTGACATCTTTCTGCCGCTGTTTGATTACCGGTACCAGGCTGGTTGAGGCATTATAGTATTGCCTCACCTTCTCCACATCGGAGAGCTCCGACAGGACCAAGGTGATATCCATGACCCCCCTCTCCCTGGGATAGTCACCATTTCTTATTATGGCATTGGGGGCAAGGTCTTTGAGCCAATCACCAAGTTCTTTAACCAGGTCCATGTTTATCTCGTTGGCCGGTGCCGAGATGAGATACATCGCCCGGCCGGCATCCTTGGCATTACACCTGGTTGACAGCTCGCTGATGGCTTCATCCATAGCCTGGATTCCCTTGTGCGTTTCAATGCTCTTCTCCCGGAATCCCTTGGCTCCTATGGAGATCCTCATCCGCCCTAGCTGCGATTGGCCGTAGCCGATGACCGTCCAGCCCAGCAGTGTCTGGATGATATCGCCAGCGTCAAGTGTCTTGGCGCCGATATACTTGGCCTTCTTCTCCTCCCCGGCGCAGAGCAGGTCGTAGAAGGGCTCGACTATAAGGCTATTGATCTTAGCCAGATTACTTTTAAGAGAAAAGTCCTTGCGGACATATCTCTGGTTTTCTACCAGTATGACGGCATCAGCCACCGAGGAGATGGACTTGAGGCAGACAGCCGTGTTATAAACAGTCCTTTCCTCGTTTTCCTCCTCGTGCTCAAAGGGAAGGACAACCAGGGCATAGACCGGCTTGTCGGTGTAGCGCTCCTTGATATGATGCGCCATAATCGGTATCGAACCCGAACCGGTGCCACCGGCGGCGCCGGCAATAAGCAGGAAACCATCTGTCTCGTAAAAACGCTTGGTCGACCTCAGCGCATCGATTACCTTGTCGGCATCTTCGCGGGCTACCTCAGCGCCCAGCTCGTTTATCTTGCCAACACCATGACCACCGGTCTTCCGCCCACCGATAAGTATGCGGTGCTGATAATCCGTCTTTATGGTCGATAGGCCGGTCAGGTCAGCGGCATCGGTGTTAACAGCAAAAACCCCCGGAGTTATCTCAATCCCCCGGCGGCCGCGCGATCTCCTGTTCAACCGGGCAAACTCGTCGGCAATCCGGCTACCACACTGGCCGAAACCAATAACTACTAGTTTCATTATCTACCTCCATGTTGTTTATAGTGAAGGGCCAGTTCATTTAACTACACCTGACCCCCAATGTCAACATCATCACAGACCCTTGCCGGCCACATATAGAGCCAGGTCAGCCAGGCGACAGCAATAGGCCCATTCATTGTCGTACCAGGCAAGTACTTTTGCCATATTACCGCCGATAACCATGGTACTGAGTCCATCAACAATAGAGCTGGCCGGGTTGCCCTTAAAATCAGAGCTGACCAGAGGTTCCTGGCAGTACTCCATGATTTTCGCCATCGGGCCGTCAGCAGCCCGCTGAAAGGCCAGATTGAGTTCATCACGGGTGGCCTCCCTTTCCAGCTCAACAACCAGGTCCACAACGGAGACTGTGGCCAGCGGTACCCTGAAGGCTATACCGTGCAGCCTGCCTTCAAGCTCCGGCATAACACAGCCTATCGCGTAGGCGGCACCGGTTGAAGTAGGCACCAGGTTTTCTGCTGCCGCCCGGGCCCGACGCAGGTCACGGTGGAACATATCCTGAAGCCTCTGGTCATTGGTATAAGCGTGGACAGTGGTCATCAACCCCTTTCTGATGCCGAAGCTCTGGTTCAACACTTTGGCCACCGGCGCCAGGCTGTTGGTGGTACAGGAAGCGTTGGAAATAACGTGATGTTTTTCGGGCTCATATTTATCTTCATTAACACCGAGGACGATGGTTATGTCTTCATTCTTGGCCGGAGCTGAGATAATCACCTTGCTGGCGCCACCCTCCCGGTGAGCAGCCGCCCTGGTGGCATCGGTGAACAATCCGGTGCTCTCGATAACAATATCCACCCCGTAATCCCGCCAGGGTATGCGGCCCGGCTCACGCTCCTGGAGCACCTTGATTTCAAAGCCATCAACCACAATGACATCCTCACCGGCATCTACGGCACCGGAGTAGGCTCCATAGGTGCTGTCCCATTTAAAGAGGTGGGCATTTGTTCTGGCATCAGTCAGGTCATTGACAGCCACCACCTCCAGCTCATTCTTATGGTACTGGTTGACCGTCCTCAGGGTCAGCCGGCCAACACGGCCAAAGCCGTTGATTCCAATCCTGGTCGTCATTTGACACCTCCTCGGCTCACTTCCCAAGCGCCTGTCCGGAGTATCTCAGCTCCTTTTTAGCGCGCTTGAGCATATCAATAAAGGCTTCAATACGCGTCTTCACATGAGGGTTCAAATAGAAGTCATCGTTACCCTCAAGGGTCAGCATGGGCAATTTCAGGGCATCCCGGAAGATGATGTCGCCAATGCCTCGATGACAGAAAGCCTGAACATAGTGGATGACCCCGTCAACGCGGCGCCGATCAAGCTCCAAGGCAATGTCTTTCAGCCGCTGGTGTATTGAGTAGGGGTAGGTATAGTTGGCATACTGCTCGGCCAGAGAACCGCCTGGTTCGGGCATGGCAAACTGTCGTTGAATTTCATTGAAGACCACCCGGGCGCCATTCCTTTCCACATAACGATAGAGGTCCCGCCCGTAAACCGGGGGCACCCCGATGTAGGCCAGCCGGAGCATATCCTCGGTATAGGGGATACGCTGCTGGCAACTGGTTATAAGTTCCTGCAGCTGGTTACAGTATTTTGGCCAGTCCTGATTGAAATCGGAGGCCGATACCAGCCACAGATGATTTTCCAGCCCGCTTACAAGTCCCTGCTGCCAGGTCAACCGGTCAAGCTGGCAGGCCAGATGGCGGCAGGGCGCAAGCTCATCTCTGACCCTGCTGGCGGCCGCAAGTGTGGTGCCCAACCTGCCGGCCAGCTCCTCAAGTGCAAGACGTACCCTGTCAACATCCGGTTCGTCCGGGTAGGCAAAGGGTATCGTTCTAAAGCCCTTTAGTTTTAGCACTTCCATCAGCATGATGGTGTTGGAGCAGTCGCCGCTGGTAACACAGATAACGGTGTCAATGTCAGATTGCTGACACACTCCATAGATGCCCTTTATCCAGGTGCAGCAGTTCAGGGGGAAACCGGCCCTCTCGGCGATGGTGACCAGCCGTTCCGGGTTGGGGTCATTTATGAAGACATTGTTCAGGTCGACCGGCTGGTAGCCGGCAGCCAGCAGGACCTCTACCGGAACGGTGGTGGTGATACCGATTTTTTTTCTCATTTATACTTGTTCTCTTCCCTCACCATGAAACAGCTCGCAGGGCAGATATCTTGGCTTCTCCCAGATTTCGGTAAGTTCCTGTAGCCTGCTGGCGGTGTCACTGGCCCAGATGACATGATAATAGGGCGGATTGGAGAACCGGGCAGGTCTGATATCACCAACAAATCGATACCCGAGGCTCTTAAGCCCTTTCTTGAACAGAGCGACCAGTTCTCTTCTGGCCTGGTCCCGGCCCATTTTATCTTCCAGCCTCTGCTGCCGGACCTGTTGCCACTTACGATTGCCATACAACCGGTCAATGGAGGCTTCACACTCGGCACGGGTGAGGTTTCTGAGGAGCGCCATCTCCAGCGGGAAGATTATCAAAAGATCCATCTTGTGCCCTTGCCAATCACTGCCGTGCCGGGCCAGCTTCTTGACTGTTGACCAGCGCAGCCGCGTGTATCCCATCGGGTCAATCAGGGCAAGGCTGGCCGCCGAGCGTGGAATAATGTTAAAAGCCCGGCGCAGCACCACCTCGTTGATACAGTTGCCGGTGATAATAGTGCCGGCTGCATACGACTTGGTAAGCCGACCCAGGTTTTCGGCATCCCGCGATTCCCTGATGATGAATATACATTTGGAAAAGCGGCTCTTCGCCTTCAGCGCCCGGAGTTCCGAGTCATCAACGACACAGTCAGTCCCCCGGCAGGTACAGCTACCACAGCCGGCAAACAGCTCTAAATAGTAGCGGTTGCTGTCCTTTTCGGCATATGCTGCAAAAAAGTCGTCAAGGCACTCCAGCTTGTGACACATCCATTTACTGATTAGCCTAGGAATCCCTTGCTCACTCATCTGGCCGACTCTTGAGATTATAAAATGCCTTCATACCGGCAAAGCTGGCTTCTCCTGCCAGTTCACCCTCTATCCTGAGGAGCCGGTTGTATTTTGCAGTGCGCTCCGAGCGGCAGGGAGCACCAGCCTTGATCATACCCGTGTTCAGGCCAACCGCCAGGTCAGCGATGGTGGTATCCTCGGTTTCACCGGAGCGGTGGCTGACTACCGCTGTCCAGCCGGCGCGTTGTGCCATCCGAACAGCAGCCATGGTCTCTGTCAAAGTGCCCACCTGGTTCAGCTTGATGAGAATGGAATTGGACGCCCCAAGCTCTATGCCCTTACCCAGCCGCTCTACACTGGTGACGTAGAGGTCATCACCGACGAGCTGCACCCTCTCACCCAGCCTTTCGGTAAGGAGCTGCCATCCCTCCCAGTCGTCTTCCGCCATGCCGTCCTCTATACTTATGACAGGGTACAGGTCTACCCATTTGACATAATATTCGACCATCTCCTGCCGGTTCAATACCCTTTTTTCACGGGAAAGCACATAGTGGCCATCTCTATAAAACTCGCTGGCCGCCGGATCGAGGGCGATGAAGCAGTCTTTGCCCGGCCGGTAGCCGGCTTTTTCCACCGCCGATAGTATTACCTCCACCGCCTCGCCATTGGATTTCAGAGACGGGGCAAAACCGCCCTCGTCACCGACATTGGTATTCAGCCCGCGGCCCTGCAACACCGATTTCAGGCTGTGATAGACTTCGGCGGCTATCTGCAGGGCATGGGCAAGGCTTTCGGCGCCGGTGGGTACTATCATGAACTCCTGAAAGTCGGTGGCGTCAGCGGCGTGCTTGCCACCATTTAGAATATTGAGCAGGGGCACCGGTAACACATAGCTATCGCAGCCTCCCAGGTAATGGTACAGCGGGATGCCCATCTGATTGGCAGCGGCGTGAGCCACCGCCAGTGATGAGCCGAGAGTGGCATTTGCTCCCAGGCGGGACTTGTTCCCGGTGCCATCCAGCTCTATCAGCTTACGGTCAATTTCTTCCTGGTCGTTGGCTGGCATACCGGCTAGGGCCGGGGCGATAACCCGGTTTACATTGGCCACCGCCTTGAGCACCCCCAGACCGCCGAATCTGGCGGCATCACCATCGCGGAGTTCTACGGCTTCGTGCTTGCCGGTACTGGCCCCCGATGGAACAGCGGCCCACCCCCGGCTACCGTCCGATAGCTCTGCCTCAACCCCAAGGGTCGGATTGCCCCTGGAATCCAGTATCTCCCGGGCTCTAAGGCTGCTGATTGCTGACCCTGCCATTTCCTTTAAGCCGCCTACTCCTCAATCAGTTCCAGGGCCGTGTCAACGGCTTCAGCTGCGCTGCCCACCGGAATAACCGAGTTATTTGTCTTACCGTTCTTAGAAAGCGTCCAGGTCTCAAGTCCAACTACCGGAATACCGCTCTGCAGGGCATGGCCTATCTCGGAAAGGGTGCCGTAGCTGCCACCAATAGCAATAACCGCCTGGGCAGATTTAACCACGGCCACGTTCCTGGCATAGCCAATACCGGTAACAATGGGGATTTGAACGTATCTATTGGCCCCCCGACGGCTTTCCCCGGGCAAGATTCCAATTGTCAGGCCGCCCTCGGCGCTGGCGCCGCGGCAGACGGCTTCCATGACACCACCCAGCCCGCCGCAGACAAGGATAACTCCCCTCCTGGCGAGCAGTCGTCCGACTTCTTCGGCTAGTTTTGCTTCCCTGGATGAGGCCTGCCCGCCACCGATGACAGCCACCTGACGTTTTTTGTCAACCATCGACAATGGATTATAACACCGCTAAGAAGGCTTGGCAAAGACTAGTTGTATCTGTTCATAGCCGCTTCCAGGTCTTCAATAAGCAGGCAGCGAAGGGCTTCACTTGCTTCGGCTACGGCCCGGCCTATATTCCCTTTCTCATCAGGTGCAAAATCGCCGAGGACAAAGTCAACAATTTCCTCTTCGTTGAATACACCGGTCCCATCAGCGCACAGCGGACGGCCAATGCCCACCCGCAAACGGACAAAATCCTGGCTGCCCAGTTCATCAACAATAGAAGCGACACCCTTGTGACCGCCGGTGCCACCACCACGGCGGATGCGTACCTTGCCCGGCATCAGGTCAAGGTCGTCATGGACGACTATCAGGTCATCACGGCTTACACTGAATTTCTTCGTAAGAAGGCGGACTGCCTGGCCGCTTAAGTTCATGAAGGTCTGCGGCTTTGCCAGCACGACACTAATACCATCTACTTCACCGCTGCCGGTTCTGGCCTTTGACTGTTTTCTATCAAGGCGGATGCCCTGTCTGCGGGCAAAGTCGTTGAGACAGCAAAAGCCGATATTGTGGCGGTTACCGGCATAAACCCGTCCCGGATTTCCCAGGCCAACAATTAACTTCACGATAACAGAATAATACCCGGGCATCATTTAATCAAGCGGTGGTTATCTGATATACTTAAAACACATGTCCAAACAGGATGCCACAAAGGAAAGAATAGAGAAGCTCCGGGCTGAGATAAACCGTCACAACCACCTCTATTACGTGCTGGACAGCCCGGAAATCAGCGATGCCGAATATGATGAGCTGATGCTCGAGCTCCGGCGGCTGGAGGAGCAATACCCGCAATTTGTAACCCCGGACTCGCCGACGCAGCGTGTCGGGGCGGCTCCGGTAGAGGCCTTTGGCATTGTGGAGCATCCGATGCCATTGCTTTCACTGGGCAACGCCTTCTCTCAGCAAGGGCTGCTGGCCTGGTATGAACGAACGTCACGGATGCTTGCCGGGCAGCAGGCCAGCTTTGTCTGCGAGCATAAACTAGACGGCCTGGCGGTGGCCCTGACCTATGTTGACCGAAAGCTCGTCGTCGGCGCCACCCGGGGAGACGGCTTTCGCGGCGAGAACATCACCCAGAACCTGAGAACAATCAGAAGCATTCCGTTATCCGTGTCCCGAGAGGCACCGCCGAGGTTCGAGGTGAGAGGCGAGGTCTTTATACCCAGGGCCGGTTTTAACAAGCTCAACCAGGAGCGTGCCGAAGCCGGGCAGCCCCTGTTTGCCAACCCGCGCAACGCCGCCGCCGGCTCGGTACGCCAGCTTGACCCCCGCGTCACCGCTACCCGCCCGCTGGATATCTATATCTATATGCTTGGTTACGCCGAAGGCAGGGCAACCCCGGAGAGTCACTGGCAGACCCTGGAGTACCTCAAGTCGCTCGGCTTCAGGGTGAACCCCCACAATCGGCAGTGCAACAGTATCGAGCAGGTCGAGGACTACTACAACACCTGGATGGAGAAGAGAGAGCAATTGCCCTACCAGGCTGACGGCATTGTTGTCAAGATAGACCGGATTGGCTTCCAGGAAAAGCTGGGCAGCATCGGCCATGAGCCGCGCTGGGCCATTGCCTACAAGTTTCCGGCGGTTCAGGGGAACACCGTATTAAAAGAAATCAAAATCAGTGTCGGCCGCACCGGAACGCTCAATCCCTACGCCGTCCTGGAGCCGGTGTCCATCGGCGGCGTTACCATCAAGCAGGCCGCCCTGCACAACGAGGATGACATAAGGCGCAAGGACATCCGGGAGGGAGACACCGTTATTATCCAGAGAGCCGGCGAGGTAATCCCCCAGGTCATCGGGCCGGTAAAAAGAAAACGCAGCGGCAAGGAGAAGCCGTTCAGCCTTATAGATAAGCTGTACAACCATAAAACAGGGCGCCCTGAGTGCCCAAGATGCCACACCAGGATTTTCAAACCCGAGGGCGAAGTCATGTATTACTGTCCCAACGCCGCCTGCCCGGCACAGATGCAGCAGCGCTTGGAGCACTTCGCCTCACGGGGAGCAATGGATATCCGGGGAATCGGCGATAAGATGAGTATCCTGCTCTTCAGGGAGAACGTGGTCAGGGATTTTGCCGATGTCTATTATCTCAAGGATAAGAGAGATAAACTGTCTGGTATTGACAGAATGGCCACCAAGAGCATCGATAACCTCCTCGAGGCTATTGAGAAGAGCAAGCAAAGACCGCTGCCCCGGCTTATATACGCCCTGGGCATCCGCCACGTCGGTGGGGAAACAGCCGAAATACTGGCCAGGGAGTTCGGCAGCCTGGACGGACTGGCCGGTGCCACCAAAGAAGAGCTTACCTCAATCCACGCTATCGGCCCCAGGATTGCCGATAGCGTGGTCGCCTTCTTCAGTAACGAAGGCAATAAGAAAATCATCGAAAAGCTGAGGAGGGCCGGTGTCCTGCCGCCGGCTGAGAAAGAAACCAGCCCGGAGGAACTACCCCTGGCGGGAATGGAGTTCGTTATCACCGGACGCCTGGACAGCCTGTCCCGGCAGGATGCGGAATCCCGGATAAAGGCCCTCGGCGGCACTGCCAAGAGCGATATCACCCGCAATACGAATTACTTAGTAGCCGGTGCCGAGCCGGGCTCCAAGCTGGCCCGTGCCCAATCCCTGGACATTAAACAGATAAACGAGCAGGAGTTGCTCCGGCTCTTGGATAAAAACGCTTGATTTAGGAGTATATACATGGCTGAAGTTCACCCCTTCCGCGGAGTACGTTATAACGAGTCTGTTGTCGGTGATATAGGAGCCGTTATCTGCCCGCCCTATGACATAATCACCCCAAAGATGGAGGAGGAGCTCTACCAAAGCAGCCCTTATAACTTTATCCACATAGAGCATAACCGGCAGCTGCCCCAGGATTCGGATAGGGACAACAGGTACACACGCTCGGCGGAAATTATGAATAAATGGCTGAAGGAGGGGGTCCTGGTTACCGACGATACGCCAGCCCTCTACATCCACGACCACTGCTTTATCCACCGGGGCAGGGAGCTGTGGAGGCGAGGCCTGACGGTCACAGTCAAACTGGAGGAATGGCACCGGAATGTCGTCCGTCCCCACGAGGGCACGCTGGCAGAGCCCAAGGATGACCGAATCAACCTTCTGTGGGCGCTCGGCGCCAACACAAGCTCTATTTTGGCCATGTTCGACGACGGAGGGGGGCGGATCTATTCCTTGCTGGCTGAAATGGAATCAGGCAAACCGATAATTACTGCGGGACATGGCGGAGAGAAGCACCATGTCTGGGCTATCACCGAGCCGCGGATTGTGGACGAGATATGCCGCAGCTTCAACCGGAAGCCCCTGTATATTGCCGACGGGCACCATCGCTACGAGAGCGCTCTCACCTACCAGCGCCAGCAGCTGGCCACAACCCCGGCAGCTTCACCCAGGGAATCTTTCAACTTTGCCATGATGACCCTGGTGGACTTTAACGACCCGGGACTGGTTATACTGCCGCCTCATCGCCTTCTTCGCGGGCTACCGCCGTTAAAAGTGACCGGCCTGACAGACAAATTGGCTTCCTTTTTTGATATTCAAGAGCTATCCCTGGACGTGCCCGGGGTCTGGCAACGGGTCGATGAACTGCTGAGTGAGGCCGGCAGCATACGGCTGGTTCTCTTCGGCCTGGCCGACCGCAATCTTTTGATTCTCACGTTATGCGACCTCGCCGCCGCCAGCCAGATGATGCCCTATTTTCACTCCGAGCTCTACAAGAGGCTGGATGTCAGCCTGGTTGACCACATCATACTGGAGGAGTTGCTGGGGTTAAGCAGCGAGGATGAAGCAAAAATCTCCTATAACTATGACCGGCAGGATGCCGTAAATCAGGTGCTAACCGGGGCGTTTCAGCTGGCCTTTATCATCAGCCCGGTTAAGGCGCAAACAATCAAGGCCATCGCCGACGCTGGCGACCGCATGCCCCGTAAATCAACCTACTTCTATCCCAAGCTGCCATCAGGGCTGGTCTTTAATCGACTGGGATAGCCGCCTCTTGCCTGGCCACCACCAGGAGATGGCTGGCAACCATCTCCAGAAAGTAGCGGTGCAACCGGATATCATGACCAAGCTCGGGATGGAAGGCCAGGGCTAGCAGGTTTTCCTGCCTGGCGGCGACGATGCTGCCGTCTGGCAGTCTGGCCAGTACTTCAACCTGTGAACCAGCGTCCTCAATAACCGGAGCCCGGATGAATACCGCCGGAAAGGGTTTCTCCCCCAGAGAAGGCACATCAAGCTCGGCTTCAAAACTGTCCACCTGACGGCCGAGGGCGTTACGCTTCACTGCTACATCTATGACCGCCAGGGTCTCCATATCCGGGTTGGATACCTTTCTGGCCAGCAATATCATGCCGGCGCAGGTGCCCATAACAGGCAGCCCCGACCGGATTAGTGCCTTTAGTGGCTGAAATAGCCCATAGCTATACATCAGCCCAACCATGGTTGTGCTTTCACCCCCGGGGATTACCAGGCCGTCGAGGCCGGCAAGTTCATCAGGCTTGCGGATGGTGACTACCCGGGCACCCAGCTTCTCTAGAAAGCGGACATGCTCTATGAAATCACCCTGAAGGGCCAGAACGCCGATTTTCATGTCTAATAACTCAAGATTTCACCGGGCGGAATCCCTGGAATAATCAGCTAAATCTTAACCAGCTTGGCAGTTTGGACATCGGGTAGAGCCAGTATCTGCTGCCTGTGCTCCTCATCCAGCGCCTCATCCAGGGCCAGTATCATCAAGGCCTGGCCCCGCGGCTTGAGACGGCTCAGGTGCATGTAGCTGATGTTGATATCAGCATCACCGGTTATCTCGCCCACCGCGCCGATGAGTCCGGGGCGGTCCTGGTGGTCACTGAAGAGGAAATAGCCGCCGGTAGGCACAATATCTATCCAGTAGTTGTCAACCTGGACAATATGTGTCTCATCACGCAGTACCGTACCGGAAACGGTGATATCCCCGGCGCTGGTGGCAGCCTCCAGGGTGAGCAGGTTGGCGTAGTTCTCGCAGAAGGCGTTCTTCTCCTCGGTCACCCTTATCCCGCGCCGCGCCGCCACCATGTTGGCATTGACCAGGTTAACCCGCTCCTCAGTCATGCGGTCAAGCAGCCCGCCCAGAACAGCCGCCTTGAGGGTATCGGTGATGTAGCCGGCAATCTCGCCCTGGTACTTGATACGGATGCTCTTCAGTTGCCCTTCTCCCAGATAGCTGACCAGGTTGCCCAGTGTCTGAGCGACCTTTAAAAAGGGTGCCAGTACATTAAAGGCTTCGGCTGAAATGAGGGGGGTATTAACGGCATACTTGGCCGGCTGGCCGTTAAAGACATCAATAACCTGCTTGACCACTTCGGTGGCCGCCAGAGTTTGAGCTTCAGTTGTAGAAGCCCCGAGGTGAGGAGTGACGATTATCTTGTCGCTCTCGAAGAGTATGCTCTCGGTGCACGGTTCCTTGATGAAGACATCGATAGCCGCCCCGGCCACTCTACCCTCGTTGATGGCTTCGACCAGCGCTTCTTCATCAATCAGCCCGCCCCGGGCAGTATTGATTATACGCGCTGTCGGTTTCATCATGGCCAGCTCTTTAGGCCCAATCAAGCCTCTGGTGGAATCAATGAGCGGTACGTGCAAGGTGATAAAATCAGACTCCTTGAAAACCCTCTCCAGAGGGACGAGCTCTACCTGGAGTTTCTGGGCGCGCTCCGGAGAAATGAAGGGGTCGTGGCCGATGAGCTTCATCTCCATGCCATAGGCACGCCGGGCCACCTCGGCGCCGACGTTGCCCAACCCGATAATACCCAGTGTTTTGCCTCTCACCTCTGTGCCCATAAAGTCACTCCGGCGCCACTGGCAGGCTTTTAGTGATTTATTTGCCTGAGGTATGTTGCGGGCCAGGGCCAGCAAAAGGGCAATGGTGTGCTCCGCGGCCGATATGGTGTTGCCGGTAGGGGCATTAACGACAATAATGCCCTGCCTGGTGGCGGCTTCGATGTCTATATTGTCCACCCCGACACCGGCCCGGCCGATGACCTGGAGCTTCTTGGCAGCTTCTATAATATCTGCGGTAACCTTTGTCTGGCTGCGTACTATCAGGGCATCATAATCGCCAATTATGGCCTTGATTTCCTCTGGCTTCTGCTTGGTCTTAACATCAACCTGAGCGTATTCAGCCAGCATATCGATGCCCTCCTGGGCCAGGGGGTCAGCAATCAGAACCTTCATCTTAATCTATAACCTCGTATCCTGCCTGGGGCAGGGCAATCACCAACGATTGAAACACCATATTGATGTCTTCCTCGGTTACCCAGCCAAGATGCCCGATGCGGAATATCTTGCCCATTAGGTGCTGCTGGCCACCGCCGAGCACCGTCTGGTGCTCCTCCCTTAAAATCTTAAGCAGCTTCTTGACGTCAAGCCCTTCCGGAGCGGCTATCGATGTAACCGTGTTGGAGGCATGGCTTTCCTCGGCAAAGAGCGACATCCCCAGCGCCTTTACTCCGTCTCGGGTCATCTGGGCAATGCGGGCATGGCGGGCAATAATACCGGTTAAACCTTCCTCAAGCATCATATCCAGCGCCACCTCGAAGGCGAAGACAATGGAGACCGTCGGTGTCCACGGTGTCTGTCCCTTTTCCAGATAGCTCCTGGCCTTGGCAAAATCCCAGTAAAAACGGGGCATCCTGGCCTCAGTGTTGGCTTCCCAGGCCTGCTGGCTGACGGCCACCATGGTCAGCCCGGGCGGCACCATCCAGCCCTTCTGGGAGCCGGTGACGGTCACATCACAGCGCCACTCGTCCACCGGCAGCTCAATTGAGCCCAGGCTGCTGATGGCATCAACAACCAGCAGCCTGCCGGTCTCCTTGACCACAGTGCTTATCTCAGCCAGGTCGTTGGTAACACCGGTAGAGGTCTCGTTGTGGGTAACCAGCACCGCCTTGATATCGGGGTCTTTATCCAGGGCCTTGCGGATTTCCTCCGGATCAGCCGCCTTGCCCCATTCATAATTTAGAGGAATGACATCGGCGCCAAACTGCCTGGCGATGGCAGCAAAGCGGTCGCCAAAGACACCTATCGATACCGACAGCACCCTGTCCCCGGGAGAGAGCACATTGACCACGGCCGCTTCCAGGCCACCCGTGCCCGAAGCGGTCAGCAGAAAGACATCATTCTTGGTCTGGAAGAGCTGTTTCAGTTTGCCGGTGACATCATTTAGAAGCTCGGCAAACTCCGGGCCGCGGTGGTTTATCATCTGCCGGCTCATCTCCTTGAGCACCTCTTCGGGGCAGGGGGTCGGTCCTGGAATGCGCAGGTTAGTCATATCGCTGCTCCTTTTCTCTGGTTGCTATATTATATCCGAATTTATCACTCTAGCAAAGCGGTTAAGTGGACTCAAGATATAGGCCTTTCTTACCCACTCTTATAATGCTGTATTTGGCAACTATCCAGTTCGGGTCGGTAATCCTTTGGTCATTAACAATAACCGCACCCTGCTCTATAAGGCGTCTAGCCTCCATGCCACTTCTGGCGAGTCCGCTCTCTATAAGATAATCCCTGAGTTTGCTCCCTGATTTAGTGCCCCGCTTAACTTTTTCTGGCGCCTCTTTCCTCTGGACCACTCTAGCAAAGTGCTCCTCTGCCTTGGCTGCCTCATTCTCATCGTAGAGTTGGCCGACAATCTCCCGCGCCAGCCGCTTCTTGAGCTCCATGGGATTGACCGCTTCTTTCTCCAGAGCTTTGCTGAATTGGCCGAGCTCATCATCGGGCACATCGGTCACCAGCGTAAAGTAGTCCATTATAAGGATGTCAGGGATGGACATCACCTTGCCGTATATCTCCTCCGGCGGCTCGGCGACGCCGATATAGTTGCCCAGGCTCTTGCTCATCTTCTGACTGCCATCGGTGCCGGTGAGGATGGGCACCAGAAAGACCTGCTGCGGTTGCTGGCCTGCCATCGTCTGCAGCTCACGGCCGAGCAACAGGTTGAACTTCTGGTCGGTGCCGCCAAACTCGACATCGGCCTTGACGGCCACCGAGTCGTAGGCCTGGAGCAGGGGGTAGAGGAATTCTGTTATGGTTATCGGCCGTCCTTCGCTATAGCGCTTGCTGAAGTCGTCCCGCGCCAGAAGCTGGGCGATGGTGAACTTGCTGGTAAGCTGGATGACGTCGGCCAGGTTAAACCCGCCGAACCACTCGCTCTGCCACCTGACCTCGGTCTTTTCCTTGTCCACTATTTTGAAGAACTGCTCCATATAGGTCCTGGCGTTGGCCTCTACCTCCTGGGCCGATAACATGGGCCGGGTAACAGTTGCACCGCTGGGGTCACCTATGCGGGCTGTCCAGTCACCGACGATTAAAACCACCTGGTGTCCCAAATCCTGAAACTGGCGCAGCTTTTTCAGACCGACCATATGGCCCAGGTGGATGTCAGGGAAGCTGGGGTCAAAGCCCTCCTTCAACCGCAGCTTCCTGCCAGAGTTCAGCAGCCCGGCCATCTCATCTTCAACAATAACCTCGGCCACTCCACGACGCAGTAATTTCTGCATGTCCCGGCTAGAACCGGCAGCCATGTCTACTTGTCCCCCAATCCGTCAAGTAATAGCCTCGCCCTGGCCACGTCCTGCGTAATCTGTTGCTCCAGTTGCTCCGTGGTGTCAAACTTCTCCTCGGGGCGAAGTTTTTCTATTATATCAATTTTTAGCTGGCGGCGATACAGAGCACCGCTGAAGTCAAGGATATGGACTTCAACAACCCGCTCGCTTTCTCCAAAGGTAGGACGCCGACCGATATTGGTCACCGAGTGGTGCCGCTGGCCGCCGATATAGGCCCAGGTGGCGTAGATGCCATCGGCCGGCAGCGCCCGTTCCGGCTCCAAATCCAGGTTGGCCGTGGGAAAGCCCATCTCGGCACCGCGGCCAACACCGCTGACGACGCACCCTTCCAGGCTATAGTAGCGACCAAGCATCCTGCTGGCTTTATTCACATCACCCAGGGCTAGGGCATTCCTGACGGCAGTGCTGCTGACCACTTCACCGTTGATTTTAGCTTCGGGGACGACAGTCAAACCAAAGCCCATCCTCTGTCCTAAAGCTCGTAGAGCATCGATGTCGCCCTCCCGGTTTCTGGCCAGGGCAAAGTCCGGCCCGAGCACCAGTACACGCATTTTGAGATTTTCCATAAGCAGGCCGATGAAAGGGCCGGCGCCGGTCTGGGCCAGTTCCAGGGTAAAGGAAAGCGGGATGACAACATCTACTCCTTCATCCTTGAGCAACTTGATTTTCTCCAGAAGATTGGTCAGAAAGGGTATATCTACCCCAGTCCGGAGCACTTTCTGGGGGTGCTGCTTGAAAGTGATAACGCCGCTGATCAAGTCCTGCTGCTTTGCCTGCTCAACCAGGATTGAAAGCAGTTGCCGATGACCCAGGTGTACACCGTCAAAAACACCGATGGTCAATAACATGCCCTTTTTCGGTGTAATACCGACAAGCTCGCTAGCTACAGACATAGCAGATTACTCCGGCACTTTAAGCGATAACGTATCATTCTGGGTTGCGGCAGATAAGCAAAACCGTTATTTCGGTAGCCCCTGCCTTAGTTATCAGCTTATATCGCGACGCTGGAAGATTAGCACAGCCGCAATAAAAGATACCACGGCTACACCGGAATATACGGCCACCGCCGTTCCATCCAGGGAGCCACTAGTGACAATCTGATGCGGTTGATAGTAGTTGAACAAGGAGGCGTTCCTTATCCACTCAACAGCGGGGTCCAGAATGGGCACCATAAAATTGATGATATACATGGCCGCGGTGATGACACCGGCCAGCAGCAGGCTTTTCCTGGGCTCAAGGAATACAGCCGCCAGCAGCAGGGTATAACCGCCGATGGCCAGTACAAAGAGCAGTGCTTCAGCCAGTACCAGTGACAGGCTGGTGATATTAACCGGCTCATTAATCAGGCCGGCACCGGCCATCAGGCCAAGCAGAGAGGCAACCGCAATTACTACTGCCCCCAGTATAAAAACAGCAAACTTGCTGATGATAACCTGGTACCGCCGGATGGGCTGGGCTATCAACAAATCCAGGGTGCCTCGCTCGGCCTCACGGGCAATGCTAATGCCTGAAAATATGGCGTAGACGCCAATCAAGAGCGGCCACAGGACAGCAAACTCCATGGTAACAAAGATATCCGGCGTCAGGGTTACAATGTCGGCATCCCCGTAGCCAAAGGCGGCCTTAAGAACCTCAGGCAATGAATTGATATATTCAAGGATGGCACTGGTTGAGCCAGAGACGGAGGGGTAAATATACAGGGTAAGCAGGCCATACAGAAACAGGATGACCGCCCAGGTCGTTATTCCCCAGCGGCTGAGCTTAAGATTGCTGGTAAACAGGCTCCAGCTCAAGTCTGTTCCTCCCCGTAAAACTCCATAAAGGTGTCTTCCAGGCTGGCCTCGGGAAAAGACATGTCTTCAACCGGTAGCTGACACAGTTGCTCCAGCAACCTGGGCACATCACCGTGCACCCTGAGCTCCACCCTTCTACCATTAACGCCGAGAATGTCAACTCCCTCCAGCTTGATTTCATCTTCGGCCAGTTCCCGGCTCAGGATTAACTCCATACGCCGCACTTTCTTGTGTTTGAGAGTATCCACTCTCTCAACATCCACCAGGTGTCCCTTACGGACTATGCCAACCCTATCACATACCCGCTCCACCTCAGGCAGGATGTGTGAGGAAAGAAATATGGTCTTGCCGTGACTCTTCTCCTCCAGCATAAGGTCATAGAACTGGCGCTGTATTAACGGATCAAGTCCCAGGGTCGGTTCGTCCAGTACCAGCAGCTCCGGGTCATTCATAAAGGCCTGTATAATGACCAGCTTCTGTTTCATACCCTTGGAATAGGTCCGGGCCTTGCGAGTCAAATCCAGCTCCAGCCGCTCCTGGAGCTCCTTGAGGCGGCGGCCGTCGTGATTGCGGTGGAAGCTGCCCATCAGCCTGAGATAATCCATGCCGGTCATGCCATCATAGAGCACAACATCGCCGGGCACATACCCCAGGCGCTGGCGGATTTCCAAGGAGTTATGCCGGATATCAATGCCAAAGATATGAGCAGACCCCCGGGTGGGCCGGATAAGATTTAAAAGCAGGCGAATGGTCGTCGTCTTGCCGGCGCCATTGGGGCCAAGAAAGCCGAAAATCTCACCTTCGTCAATCTCCAGATTGAGGTCCTCTATACCCCTCGTTTTACCATAGTACTTGGTAAGACCAATAGTCTTGATTACTGCCACAGAACGCCCCTTTAGATAGGTGATAACCATTATAGCCTAGTCAGCGGATGCTTGCAAAACTAAAAATATTAAATAAGCCAATCATATTTTTCTTCAGGCTAACCAGGGGCCTTGACACATTGCATAATTTGTGGTATTATTCATCTTTGCTTATGCCTCTAATCTGTTTCCTATCCATATTCCTCCGTTGACGTATCCGATTTTGCTTTAGCATGACCGTAGTGCTTAGTTTTTGTACGCCTATTTAAGGAGTAGAGATGTTATCTAATTCACCAGCGCCTTCCAGCGTGGAAAGACCGCCTGCCCCCAGAAAATCATATGCCAAGCTACCCCAGGTCCTGGACATACCCAACCTTATCGAAGTTCAGCTAGACTCCTTCCGCCGGTTTCAGGAGGAAGGGATAAGGCAGCTACTGGAGGAGATATCCCCCATCGAGGACTTCACCGGTAATCGGCTAGAACTCAGCTTTATCGGCTACGAGCTACGAGAGCCCCGCCACAGCGAGCAGGAGTGTGACCACCACGACCAGACCTATTCAGCACCCCTGTATGTTAAAGCCAGACTGCTGGTTAAGGCAACCGGCGAAATCAAAGAGCCTTTTGACCTTTTCTTCGGTGACATCCCGATAATGACTGCCAGGGGCACCTTCATCACCAGTGGCACCGAACGGGTAATTGTCAGCCAGTTGCTGCGTTCCCCCGGTGTCTATTTTACCGCCGGAGAGGACGCCACCACCGGCCGCATACTATGCTCGGCCAACCTGATACCCAGCCGTGGTGCCTGGCTGGAGTTCGAGACCAGCAGCCGAAATATAATTTCTGTCAAAATAGACGGCAAACGCAAAATCCCGGTTACCACCCTGTTGCGGGCTATCGGTTACAGCAGTGAAGAGCAACTCTCCAGCTTGTTCGCCAAGGAAGATAGATCTCCAGAGCGTCATTTCGTGCAATCAACTATGGAGCGGGACCCCCTGACCATAGATGAAACGACGGCTCTAATCGATATCTACCGGAAGCTGCGGCCCGGGGATCCACCCAATGTGGAAAACGCCCGGAAGCTGATAAACAACCTGTTCTTCAACCACCAGCACTATGACCTGGGCGCCGTCGGCCGATATAAGCTCAACCGGCGCCTGGAGCTCAAGGGAAAGATTGATGAGAACCAGCGATCGCTAACCAAAGAAGATCTCGTTGAGATCGTAAGGCGCATTATTATGGTCAACAACAGTGATGACACTGCTGACGACATTGACCATCTGGGAAATCGCCGGGTGCGCGTTGTCGGCGAGCTGATCCAGAACCAGTTCCGGATGGGCTTGATACGCCTGCAAAGAGTAGCCAGGGAACGCATGAGCATCCTGGCCTATGAGGCGGTGACTCCCAGCGCTCTGGTCAATATCCGACCAGTAGTATCAGCCATCAGGGAGTTCTTCGGCGGTTCCCAGCTATCGCAATTCATGGACCAGACCAACCCCCTGGCCGAGCTAACCCACAAGCGCCGTCTATCAGCAATGGGGCCGGGCGGCCTGTCCCGAGAGCGAGCTGGCTTTGACGTCCGAGACGTCCACTATTCTCACTATGGCAGAATATGCCCCATTGAAACACCAGAGGGACCCAACATTGGGCTTATCGGCTCCATGGCAACCTATGGCCGGGTTAACCACTACGGTTTCGTGGAGACTCCATACCGCAATGCTATCAAGGAAATAGCAGCTACCGATAAAGGTCTGGTGGGAAGGACAATTCGTGAAGCCGTGCTTTATGCCAATGGCAAGATACTGGCCAAAGCCGGGGCAACCATCTCCAGCCAGCTAGCCACCAAGCTTTCCAGGCTGGGCAGCGACACCCTGATAAAGGTAATCCCCTCTGTTTCTGATGATATTACCTATCTGGCGGCTGATGAAGAGGATAAGTATGTCATCGCCCAGGCCAATACCCGCCTTGATGACCAGAACCATTTTGCCGAAGAGAAGGTTGAAGCCAGACTGGGTGAACAATACTTGTGGGCAACACCGGAAAAGATTGATTTTATGGATGTATCGCCAAAGCAGATATTCAGCGTGGCCGCATCGCTAATACCCTTCCTGGAGCATAACGACGCCAATCGCGCCCTGATGGGGGCCAACATGCAACGGCAGGCGGTGCCCCTGCTCCGCCCCGAATCACCTTTAGTAGCTACCGGGATGGAGAGCGAGGCAGCTAAGTACAGCGGTCAGGTGCTATTCGCTAAAAATCCCGGAGAGGTCACCTCGGTTACAGGTACGCAGATCGTGGTCCGTGATGACAATGGCCAGGAAGATGTTTATCCCCTGAAGAAATTCGTTCGCACCAATCAGGGAACCTGCATTAATCAGCGCCCGGTGGTCAGCACCGGGCAGAGGGTTGAAGCAGGCCGGGTCTTAGCTGATAGCTCGGCTACCGAGGATGGTGAACTGGCTCTGGGGCAGAATGTGGTTTGTGCCTTCATGAGCTGGAGGGGTTATAACTACGAGGATGCCATCATCATCAGCGACCGCCTGATTAAGATGGATAAATTCACCTCAATTCATATCTCTAAACACGGGATCGAGGCCCGGGATACAAAGCTGGGACCAGAAGAGATCACCCGGGATATACCCAACGTAGGTGAGGAGAGCCTGCGTGAACTCGATGAAGACGGTGTCATCCGCATCGGTGCCGAGGTGGGGCCAGGCGATATCCTGGTGGGCAAGATCACCCCAAAAGGAGAGACGGAACTATCCGCTGAAGAGAAGCTGCTTAGAGCCATCTTCGGCGAAAAAGCTCGCGAGGTGAAGGACACCTCACTAATAGTGCCTCACGGTGAGTGGGGCAAGGTGATAAATGTCAGGGTCTTTTCGCGTGATGATGGCGAAGAGCTACCGGTTAGAGTCAATAAATGGGTGCAGGTCTGGGTAGCACAGGAGAGAAAGATTTCAGTGGGTGATAAGCTGGCCGGAAGGCATGGCAACAAGGGTGTTATTTCCATCATCGCCCCGGCTGAGGATATGCCATTCCTGCCTGATGGCACGCCGGTAGACATAGTACTGAACCCGATCGGTGTACCCTCAAGAATGAATGTCGGCCAGGTTCTGGAGACACACCTCGGCTGTGGCGCACAGGCACTGGGTTTTAAGGCGCTTACTCCAGTTTTTGACGGTGCCAGCGATACGGCCATCGAAGATGCTTTAGCTCAAGCCTGGCTGGCACAAAAGGCCGGGGCAGCTACTGTTGACCCCGAAGACGGCCACTCAACGGTGAACTTAGAACTGACAAAGGAGTGGCTAAACAGCAAGGGCATCGATGGCAACCGGGTGTTTAGTGATGACTTCCAGGGAGCAGCCAAGGAGGCGTGCCTGCACCTGTGGCTTGACGACCTGGGTATTGCCAGCCAGAAACTCAGCCACAAAGAACTGGAACAGATGGTAAACCGGATAAGTTCTGAGCGTAATCTGCCATCACCCATATCAGGCAAAACAATACTCAGAGATGGTCGCACCGGTGAGCCCTTTGACCAGCCGATAACAGTGGGCAACATCTACATGATGAAGCTAAATCACCTGGTTGAAGACAAGGTCCACGCCCGAGCAACTGGCCCATATTCATTAATTTCCCAGCAGCCCCTGGGCGGTAAGGCCCAATTCGGCGGCCAGCGTTTCGGAGAGATGGAGGTATGGTCACTGGAGGCCTATGGCGCCGCCCATAACCTTCAGGAAGTACTGACGACCAAGTCAGATGACGTCAGCGGGCGAGCCAAGACCTACGAGGCCATCGTCAAAGGTGAAAATATTCTGCCACCGGGCGTACCAGAATCCTTCAAGGTCCTGGTTAAGGAACTTCAGAGTCTGGGCCTGGCAGTCGAAGTACTAAGTGAAGAGGAAGAGGTAATTCAGGCCGAGAAAATAAAGGAGACCTCAGAAACGGAAACGGGGCCGGAAATGGTCGAGGGCCTGGCGCCGACAGAGACGGTAGCAGCCGAGGATTCGGCACCGGCAGAACCGGAAACAGAGCCGGTAGCAGCCGAGGGTTCGGCACCGGCAGAACCGGATATGGCCGAGGGAGAGGAAAAAGAGAATGCTTGAGATTAATGATTTTAACGCTGTCCGTATTTCACTGGCTTCACCAGAGCAAATTCTAAGCTGGTCCTATGGTGAAGTAACCAAGCCGGAAACCATCAACTACCGCACCCTGAAGCCAGAGAGAGACGGGCTTTTCTGTGAGCGGATTTTCGGACCGACCAAAGATTTCGAGTGCTCCTGCGGCAAATACAAAAGGATACGCTTTAAGGGCATTATCTGTGACAAGTGCGGCGTTGAGATTGCCCGGTCAAAGGTACGTCGTGAGCGCATGGGGCACATTGAGCTGGCCTGCCCGGTGAGCCACATATGGTTCACCCGGGGCATACCCAGCCGCAGTGGGCTATTGCTTGACCTCTCTACCCGGAGCCTTGAGCGCGTTATTTATTTCTCTCACTACATTGTCACTTCGACGGATGAAGAGGCTCGGCAAGCGGCAATCAGGCAGCTTGAGGAAGACTTCACCCAAAAGATAGCCGAGCAAAAGACAGCCCTGGAAACAAAAATAGCCGAGCGAGAAGAGCAGAAAGCAACAGTAGAGGAGATCAACCAGTTGCGCCGGGAATTTGAAACGACAAAAACACAGCTCGAAGAAGAACTGCCGGCCAAGATAGAACAGCTGAAAGGCCTTCGAAAAGGAGCTCTACTCACTGAAAACCAGTACCGAGAACTCCAGCATGACCATGCCGACATCTTTGAAGCCGGAATGGGATCCGAAGCTGTCCTCAAGCTGCTCAAGCAGATTGACCTTGAACAAATGCGCAGTCAGCTAATTCAGGAGACCCACTCCTCCTCGGGGCAGCGGCGCCGCAAGGCGTCAAAGCGCCTGCAACTGGTAGAAGCCTTTCGCCGCAGCGGCAACAAGCCGGAATGGATGATTATGACGGCACTGCCGGTGCTGCCACCTGACCTCAGACCCATGGTTCAGCTGGATGGCGGCCGCTTTGCCACCAGTGACCTGAATGACCTCTATCGGCGGGTTATCAACCGCAACAACCGATTACACCATCTTATTGATATCGGAGCACCAGAAATCATTATCCGCAACGAGAAAAGGATGCTCCAGGAAGCGGTTGACTCCCTCATTGATAACGGCAGGAGAGGGCGAGCAGTCTCGGTCAGTGGCGACCACAAGGCAAAATCCCTCTCCGATATGCTGCGGGGGAAGCAGGGACGCTTCCGCCAGAACCTGCTGGGCAAGCGGGTAGATTATAGCGGACGCTCGGTAATCGTTGTTGGCCCGGAGCTAAAGCTCTACCAGTGCGGTTTGCCCAGGCGAATGGCGCTGGAGCTGTTCAAACCATTCGTCATGCACCATCTGGTAATGCAAGGCCTGGCCACCAACATCAAGAGTGCCCGTCGACTGGTGGAAAGAGCCAAACCCGAGGTCTATGATATCCTTGAGGAGGTTGTCAAAGAACGACCGGTGCTGCTCAACCGAGCGCCAACTCTGCACCGCCTCAGCATCCAGGCCTTTGAACCGGTGCTGATTGACGGCAGCGCTATTCAGATACACCCCCTGGTATGTTCCGCCTTCAACGCCGACTTTGATGGCGACCAGATGGCAGTTCACATCCCCTTGTCCAAGGCAGCGGTAAAGGAAGCCAGGGAGACGATGCTCAGCATCCACAACATGCTGCTCCCCAGTTCTGGTGAGCCGATAGTAACCCCAACCCTGGATATGGTTTTCGGCTGCTATTACCTGACCACCATCAAGACGGGGGCGAAGGGTGAAGGCAAGCTGTTCGGCAGCTTCGAAGAGGCCGAGCTGGGCTATGAACTTGGCATTGTTGACCTCAGAGCTGAGATTGAGATCAGGCAGAAAGACGGGCAGAGAATCAAGGCCAGTGTTGGCCGTATCATCTTCAATGAGGCCCTGCCCACGGAGATAATCTTCTATAATAAGACAATTGATAAAACAACCCTGAAGCAGGTAATAACCGATTGTTATAAGTTACTGGGTGACACTGAAGACATGGCAGCAGTACTCGATGGACTAAAAAAGCTGGGCTTTCACTACGCCACTAAATCGGGGGTTACCATTTCCATGAGTGATATCAAAGTCCCGGATACAAAGCCAAAGCTGCTGGAAGAAGCCGAGGAAAGGACAGCCATCATTGATGGCCAGCTCCAGCGCGGCCTGATAACCGAAGAAGAGAGGTATAACAGTCTGATAGCGGTATGGATGGAGACGACCGACCGCATCACCGATGCTATTTCCGATTCCCTCGATAAACAGGGCAGCATCTATATGATGGCTACCTCAGGTGCTAAGGGTAACATCTCCCAGATAAGACAGCTGGCGGGGATGCGCGGTTTAATGACCAACCCGGCGGGCAAGATTATAGACTTCCCCATTAAGTCCAGCCTGCGCGAGGGCTTAAGCGCCATGGAATACTTCATCTCCACCCATGGCGCCCGCAAGGGACTGGCCGATACCGCTCTCCGGACGTCTGGCAGTGGCTACCTTACAAGACGGCTCATTGATGTCACCCAGGATGTTATTATTCTCGAAGAGGACTGCGCCACTACCGAAGGAATCTGGATAACCGAACCCAAGGGAAAGGGGTTACTGCCCTCTTTTACCAACCGAATAATAGGCCGTCTGGCAGCCAGTAAGACAGACCATCCCAAAACGGGAGAGACCATTGTTGACCGCAATGAGGAGATTGATGAAGCCAAGGTGGATGAAATCATTGCTGCCGGCATCACCAAGGTTCATGCCCGGAGTCCCCTTACCTGTGAGTCGCCACAGGGTATCTGCCAGTTTTGCTACAATCGAGACCTATCCCGCGGCCACCAGGTTGACCTGAGCACAGCGGTTGGCATAATCGCCGCTCAGAGCATTGGCGAGCCGGGTACACAGCTGACACTACGCACCTTCCACACCGGTGGCGTCGCCGGGCTTGACATCACCACCGGCTTGCCCAGAGTAGAAGAACTCTTCGAGGCCAGACCGCCCAAGAATCAGGCAATAATTTCAGAGACCGATGGCATTGCCCATGTTGTGGAAAGTGACCCCGGCCGCTGGATTAAAGTTACCAGTACCGATGTCTTCCGTGACGAGTACCCGTTGCCATCTGGCTGGCAGGCAATGGTTACCAACGGCCAGTGGGTGGACATCGGTAGCGTACTGGCCGGGCCGAAGCCTAAGACCAAGAAGGCATCAACCGAGGTCGCCGAGTCCATGATTGCCCGGGTGGCCGGTGAGGTGGTTATTGAGAAAAAGATCCTGGTCATCAGGTACGAGGAAACCGAGGAGCGCGAGTACACCGTTGCGGCGGCTACTCACATCCGGGTTCAAGATGGTGATGTTGTCAAAGCGGGCCAGCAGCTCACTGATGGCTCTATCAATCCACAGGACATCCTGGTTGTTTTAGGCAAGGACGCTGTTCAACGTTACCTGGTAGATGAGGTGCAGAAGGTGTACTGTTCTCAGGGGGTACAAATAAATGATAAGCACGTTGAGGTCATCGTCCGCCAGATGCTGTCCAAGGTTCGCATTGATTCCCCGGGCGATACTGACCTGGTACCCAGAGAGCTGATGGACAGGTTTCGCTACGAGGAGGTAAACGCCAAGGTGCTGGCAGAAGGTGGCGAGCCGGCCACAGCTCATACTGTGCTCTTGGGCATAACCAGGGCCAGCCTGAGCACCGATAGCTGGCTGGCGGCAGCCTCTTTCCAGGAGACCACAAGAGTGCTCACCGAGGCGGCCATTTACGGTAAGGTGGATAGACTTCACGGGCTGAAGGAGAATGTAATAATCGGCAAGCTAATCCCGGCCCGGTGTCGTGCCTGCAAGGAGGCCACTGAGGAAGAAGCGAAAAAGCTGGAAGAGATGAAAGAGAAGGAATCACTCGAGTCCAGCACGGAAGTACCTCAACTGGCCACTGAAGAAGCGGAGAAACAACCGGAGTCGGCTGGTGAGATAATACCACCGGTCGAAGAAAAAGTAGCACCACCAGTTGGTGAAAAGACACAGCCCGGCAATGAGACAACACCACTGGCTACCAAGGAGGGAAATAAAGCCCCGGAAAGCTCGGGGGAGCCGGTTATCTAGCTATTTATCTTTACAGTAAAAGGGCTGCTCTGACTCAAGAGCAGCCCTTTTTTATTTGGCAAGCTGGTAGAAGAGCTTTACCTCGTCTGCCAGGCTTGCCTTCGGTTGAGATATGCTATAATAGCCTGGCAGGGGAGCACACTTTCCTTTACATAAAGTTTGGAGGCGAAGCAGAATAGACCGCATTATTTCGGGCAAACCTGGTGCCGAAGACATACCGCTTGATACCAGCCTCAGACCGCGGTGCCTCGATGACTTCATCGGACAGGCCAGGATTAAGGAAAACCTGGCTATCGCCATCGCCGCTGCCAAGGGCAGAGAAGAAGCACTGGACCACATTCTGCTCTACGGACCCCCGGGGCTGGGTAAAACAACGCTGGCCTATATCATAGCCATCGAGATGGGTGTCGGCATCAAGATTACCTCCGGGCCAGCCATAGAGCGTACCGGCGACCTGGCGGCTATCCTGACCAACCTTCGCAGCCAGGACGTGTTGTTTATTGACGAAATCCACCGCCTGAGCCGGGTAGTAGAAGAGGTGCTGTACCCAGCCCTGGAAGACCGGGCCCTGGATATTATCATCGGCAAGGGGCCGGGCGCCAAAAGCCTGAGGTTAAAGCTGCCGGCTTTTACTCTCATTGGCGCCACCACCCGTTTCGCCCAGTTAAGCCCGCCCCTAAGAGACCGCTTTGGCGCCGTCTACCGTCTCGATTTCTATGACCAGGCATCAATCGAGGCTATTCTTATCCGCTCAGCTCAGATTCTAGGAGTCAAAGCCGAAGAGGAGGGGCTGCGTGAAATCGCCTGCCGCGCCCGGGGTACGCCAAGAGTGGCCAACCGCCTGCTCAGGCGAGTCCGCGACTATGCCCAGGTGATGGCCAGCGGTACTGCCAGCCGGGAGGTAGCGGTTGCCGCCCTATCCAAGCTTGAGATTGACTCCATAGGGCTGGACGAGATAGACCACAAGGTGCTGCATACTATCATCGGCAAGTTCAACGGTGGACCCGTGGGACTGGACACCATCGCCGCCTCTATCAGCGAGGAAGCCGATACCATCATGGATGTTTATGAGCCCTATCTGCTGCAACTGGGCTTTCTGGAGAGAACCCCCCGCGGTAGACTGGCTACACCGCTGGCATACCAGCACCTGGGGCTTCCCCGCAACAGGGAAAAACCCCCTCAGACATCTTTGTGGTAGTTTCCGATGAAGCAACTTCTGGTCCACTGCTGCTGTGCTCACTGCACTGCCTACACTATTAACCACTGGCGCCGGCAGGATTATGAGGTAACCGCTCTGTGGTATAACCCCAACATCCATCCCTACACCGAACACCGGCACCGCCTTGAAGCGATGCAATCACTGGCGAAAACCATGGACTTCTCTCTGAGTGTAGTCGATGGCTACGACATAGCAGAATACTTCCGGAATGTAGTCGGCGATGAAGCCAATCGTTGCCAGCACTGCTTTCAACTGCGGCTGCGAAAGACAGCGGAGACTGCCCTCGGTAGTGGTTTTTATGCCTTTACAACCAGCCTGCTGATAAGCCCCCACCAGAAGCATGACCTGCTTATGAAAACAGGGCAGCAGATGGCTAACGAAACGGGGATTTCCTTCCTCTATGCCGATCTCAGGAAGCGCTACTCCGACAGCCGCCACATAACCAAACCGCTAGACCTCTACCGGCAGCAGTACTGCGGCTGTATCTACAGCGAAAGGGAGCGCTACGTCAGCACCAGGAGAGCGGGATAATCAGTAAAGAGGGAGAAATGTCATATAGTATAGCCCAGATGAACCAGCAAGATATACCACAGGCAACCGATATTGACCGGGAAGCCTTCCCCACAATAATACCGGCAACCAACTTTGGTCGGGAGATCAATAACCCGCTGGCCCACTATATTGTGGCCCGCGAAGACGAAAAGAAACCAAGTGGTGAGCAATACATCCTCGGCTTTGCCGGCTTTTGGGCCATGGCCGGTGAGGCCCATATCGTCAACATCGCTGTACGAGAAAGCCACCGCCGACGGGGAATCGGAGAGCTACTGCTCATAGCCCTCATCGACCTGACTCTAAAGGTCGGCTGTCATCTGATAACCCTGGAGGTGCGCGCCTCAAACACGGCTGCCCATAACCTCTATTACAAATATGGCTTCATCCTTACCGGGCTGAGACGCGGCTATTACTCCGATAACAAAGAGGATGCTGTAATAATGACCGTGGAAAACATCAAGGCAGCACCATTCCAGGAGAAGTTAAAACAGCTAAAGCAGGCCCACCACAACAAATGGCACTCTCCGCTTAAGCAGGTTGCCCGCTAGTTAAACGGCCGGGCGCTTGAACCCTAATCGGCAGCTTTCTCCGAGGCCAGTTTGCCGCCTGTCGCCCAGTTGTGCTTGGGGTTGTCCTTAAAGATAATGTGAACCTGCTGGCGGGGAACGCCAATCTTGACAAATTCGTCGGTTATACCCCGGGCCAGTTGCTTCTTCTGCTCCACGGTGCGTCCCTGCCACATCTCAACAACAACTACCGGCATTTCTCTCCCTCCAGTCCGCCAGACAACCGGATTCCCCTAATCGCGTTTGAACTTCCTTTTCAGGGCATCTATCTCCTGCAGCTTTTCAAACTCCTCCTGGCTTAAGGGGTCACAGCTCCTGAGCTCACCATCTTCTAAGCGGATGCTAAACAGCCCCCGGCACTTCCAGCAGCGATAAGGCCCCTGATAGCTTGATTCAAGCAGAGAAATGGTGCCCTCGGTGTTACAATCAGTGCATTTGATTTTGGCTAACATGGCTTACCTTCCTTGGCTATAACTTGACCTACAGCTTATCACACAACGTCCACTTTAGAGAAGAACAGGTTGGCTATCAACCCGGCCAGTACGGGGAAAAGGAAGGTACAGGCAAGGCGAATAGCGGTGAACTTCCAGCCCATCAGGCCTATCTCCAGAGGCAAACGGGTAACCGCCCAGATTGACCATCCGGTCATAAAGGCGACCATAGTGCCGATACCCGCTCCGGATTGCAGCAATCCGGCGGCGATGGGTAAACTTATCATCGGCCCTCCGGGAGTAAAACCGCCAACAGCAGCACCGATAAAGATACCTCTAAGACCGGACTCCGGGCCAACCCACTTGGCTATCATTTCCGTGGGAATCAGGTACTGAATTGTGCCAGCAATGATAAAGGCAAAGATGAGCAGGGGCATTACCTGAAGGAAGATGTTACCACCCGCCTTCAGACCCAGAATATGCTCGCCGCCTCCCTTCTGGTAGGCGAGAATGAGCACGGCAACGGCAATGATACCCATTATTATCGTCGGGATAAGCATCTGACGAAACCTCCTGTTCTTGGCTGTCTTATTAGTCATTTTACTTCCAGCCCATCATAGTTGTCGGCCGGTAATGATGTCAATTTGACCGATTCCGCATTGAAGGACAGGCCATCCTAGTCACCATTTCTAACCAGCAGGCAGATGTTCCGCGAAAAGAACTTGATTGGCAGGTGGTAAGACCTCTCGGGGAAGGACTTCAGCACCTGAAACCCGGCTCTCTTTACCAAATCTTCCAGCTCTGTGTAGGAGAAGAGATAGTAGTAACGCTCCAGGGTCTTATCTCTCTTTCGCCACGGTACGGCCACCTCTCTGGGGGAGAACCAGAACCTGGGCTGCCACCGGTTCCAGACAGTGATAAAAGCCTCCGCCTGCGGTTTCAGCACGCGCCTCAGCTCTGCCAGCACTTCATACCTTTCCGCCTCGCCCCTGACGTGATGATAGGTAGCCACCGATATCGCCCAGTCGAAGGTCTTGTCAGCATAGGGCAGATGCCCGACATCAGCCAGCGACAGCTCCACTTTAAAGTCAAACTTAGCGGCATATCTTCGGGCAAACTTGAGCATCTCCCGGGAGAAGTCCACCCCGTACAGCTCAAAGCCCTGCCTGAAGGGGAGAAAGTCAGCCCCGTGGCCGCAGCCGAGGTTGAGCAGCTTGCCCTGGTGCCAGCGCCCGGCCAGCACCCTGAGCTCTTCGCCAAAGATTGACCAGTGCCGGAAGTTATACCAGCCGGGAGCTATCTCATTGAAGACATCCTGTGGTCTGTTAACCGCCACATCCTCTCCTGCCTTTCGTAAAAACGCCCTGGTGACTATTTGTGGCTGCAGATGAAAACTGCTAGACTGATGTTGAGTATACTATGAGGAAGCTGACAAGGACAATATCCGGCGTTACCCCGTTAGCGGTCATGACCCGGCCAATGCCCTGTCCCGGCCAGTGCATCTACTGTCCCACCTATACAGCCGCCCCCCAGAGCTACACGCCGGAGTCACCGGCGGTGCTGCGGGCCAGAACCTGTGACTTTGATGCCAGCAAGCAGGTTGAGCTCCGGCTAAAAATATTCCAGGAAATGGGACACCCCACCGACAAAGTGGAGTTGATAATAATGGGCGGCACCTTCTTAGCCTCCCCCGTGGAATATCAATACCGGTTTGTCAAGGACTGCTTTGATGCCCTCAGCGGCGAGGTATCCACCACGCTGGCAGAGGCACAACGCCTCAATGAGACCGGCAGGCACCGCTGCGTCGGCCTGTGCATCGAGACCAGGCCGGACTGGTGCCGAACAGAAGATATAGACCGTATGATTGAGTTTGGCACCACCAGGGTGGAGCTTGGTGTCCAGACCCTGGATGACGACATCTACCGGCTGGTCAGACGGGGGCACCAGGTTGAGGACGTGGTGCGGGCTACCAGAGCGCTCAAGGAACGCGGGCTGAAGGTGCACTATCACTGGATGCCGGGGCTGCCCGGCTCGACTCCGGAGCATGACCTGGAGCTATCGGCCAAGCTGTTTAGCGACGACCGCTTCCGGCCGGATGGCTTAAAGCTGTACCCGACCATGGTGGTTGCCGGCACCGAGCTTGAACGCTGGTACCAGCAGGGGAAATACCAGCCCTATGAAGATGATGTTATGGTTAGTCTAACAGCCAGCATCAAGGCCCTGGTGCCAAAGTATGTCAGAATCTCACGGGTACTGCGCGATATACCATCGAAATTCATTGTCGCCGGTCTCAGGGACTCGCTGCGGGACATCGTGAAAAAGGTGATGGAGCAACGGCAGACCTCTTGCCGCTGTATCCGCTGCCGGGAGTACGGCCACCGGTTGAAAAACGGCTGGGAAATGGGCCAGCCTCAAATGGTAAGAATGGACTATGAGGCTTCGGGCGGCCATGAGGTTCTGCTGACTTTCGAAGACCAGCGAGATACCCTGTTCGGTCTTCTTCGGATGAGACTGCAAAAAGAAGCGCTTCCCGGACTGGGACACTACAACGGCAAATCAGCCATAATAAGAGAACTGCACATCTACGGGCAGGAGGTCTCTCTGGGGGAAAGAAGCTCTTCCGCTGCCCAGCACAAGGGCCTGGGCAGGCAACTGCTGGCGGCAGCGGAAAGGATTGCTTCTGGTGAGTTTGGGGCTGGACAGGTGGCGGTATTGAGCGGGGTCGGCGCCCGCGAGTATTACCGCACCGATTTAGGCTACAAACTAGAGGCCAGCTATATGGTCAAGGAATTATAGCCTATTCCTTCTCCTGTCCCCAGTTCTGCATCATTTCCTTTACTCTCTGGGCCAGCTCGGAGTCGGAACGCAGACGCCCAATGAAGACGGGGCAACCCTCCAGCAGCGAGTTCTGGGCGGCAGTAGCCATGCTGGAGATGAGATTCTGAATACCGAGGTCAGCCTGATGGGGTATATCGGCTTCCGACGTGGTTGAGGCCAACTGACGGCGGATATCCTCAGCGGTGAACCTCATTGGCATCACACACGATTTATACCAGGGACATTCCTTGCACTCAACTATGCCATAGGCTTCATCTAAAACATCACCCATAAATATCTCCTCGCCTGTCAATAATGCTATGGCATTATTGATTCCAGGTAGCCTTCAATTTCTCCAGCGCTCCCAAAAGGGCCATACTTCACCCTTTGAATTATACCATTTTCATCGATGAAGAAGGTAATCGGTACGCCAAAGACTCCATAACTGATTGAGACGTTTCCGCTGGAATCGAGGAGTACCGGTATAAATACATTGTTATCCTCCACATAATCCCTCACGGTGCCAGCCGCCTCTCTAATATCAATCTTTAGCGCCATCAATTGTGATGAGAATTTTTCATATATCTCCTCTAAATAGGGGAGTTCCTCCCGGCAGAAAACTCACGTAGTCGTCCAGAAGTTAATCATCACCGGGCTGCCCCTGAGGCCGCTCAAGGTAACCATCTCTCCTTCCAGGTTCTGAAGCTCAAAATCGGGAGCAAGGTCACCCACACTGAAGCCCACCGTCGGGCCGGTGCCATTCTGCGATGCTGGTGACGGGCAGCCGACCAGGGCCAGCAGGGCAGCCAGCACAACCGCAGCCGTTATCAGTTTTTTCAACATGCTGGTCTCCTTTTTTATTATCACTGCGAAATCCAGGCCAGGTTATTGGTAATAACGAGTATGCCAACAATTATCAGCAGGACACCGCTAACAATATATACCCACCTTGAATATCTGTAGATCCGCTTCAGGAGCGGGCTAATGAAACCAAAGGCAGCACCAATTATTAGAAAGGGAAGCCCCAGCCCCAGGGAGTAGCTGGCCAGCAAGAAGGAACCCTGCCCGGCGGTTTCTGAATTAAGGGCCAAGGCAAGCACACTTCCCAGTAGCGGGCTCAGGCATGGCACCCAGGCCAGCGTAAAGACACCGCCAATAAGTAGCGAGCGAAAATAGCTACCAGTCATCCTCCAGGGAGGTGATAGGCGCTTTTCGTAGTTCAGCCACGGGATTTTTAAAGCAGCCAGCATGAAGATGCCAAATACTATCAGCAGGCTGCCGGTAATCCTTTGCACCACT
>SDBU01000974.1_pt1 | contig 41870 bp, 33 predicted proteins | sample 2277071 | NCBI WGS metagenome assembly SDBU01 (sample SAMN10397929, study PRJNA504765) | marine sediment metagenome | isolation source: marine sediment core GS08_GC12, 126 cmbsf | place: Arctic Ocean: Gakkel Ridge, Loki's castle | collected 2008 | reverse complement strand
CAATGACTCTCTGCCTGAGTTTAAAGAGCTTCTTCATACATTGACTAACTGGAGAGAAGAGATACTGAACTACTTTGATTACCGGATAACCAATGGCTTTGTCGAAGGGAAAAAACAACCGAATTAAGACCATAAAGAGGATGGCTTATGGCTACCGCAACTTGGATAATTTTCGGCTAAGAATATTGGCAACTAACCCTGGCTCCGATGTCAGAGTTTCACACTTATTGACGTAGAACCCCCTACCCTTGCCTGTATACCATATGTGATAGTATAATAGCTAATAGGCAATTCTGTTACCAGTTGTCCACAAATGGTCAACAATTTTAGCTTCTATGTAACACGAAGAGGGATAGCGGGAGAGAAGACGCTGGGCACAGGAGGATTTGGCAGGAGAAACAGAATGAAGCAAGAGCTAAACGAGCTTAAGGGCAAAAATATCCTCGTCACTGGCGGGGCAGGATTTGTTGGTTCCCACCTCGTCGATAGGCTATCTCCGGAAAACAAGGTAATTGTACTCGACAACCTATTTTCAGGCTTGCTATCAAATCTGGTGAAAAGCAAAGACCGAATTACTTTCGTTAAAGGAGATGTCCTGGATAAAGCGCTGCTCAAGGATATAGTAGCTGAGGTTGAATTTATCTTTCACCTGGCCGCCCATGTAGGGAATATAAGGTCAATTAAAGACCCTTACTTTGATATGGATGTAAATATAAGAGGAATGCTTAATTTACTAGAAGTGTGCCGGAACTCAAATATCAAGAGGCTTGTCTGTTCATCTTCGGGAGCCATATTTGGGGAAGCTAGGTATCTCCCTATTGATGAGGAGCATCCCCTAAATCCAGAGTCCCCTTATGCAGTAAGCAAACTAGCGGCTGAGAAATATTGTTTTGCTTTTCATAAAGTTCACGGTATCCCTACAACCGCATTGAGATATTTCAATGTGTATGGTCCGAGGCAGGACACCAGCGAATATGCCAATGCTATCTCAATATTCCTCAACAGAATCAAGGACGGCAAGTCGCTTACCATTTTTGGGGATGGGAAGCAAACTAGAGATTTTGTCTTTATAGAAGACGTGGTCACCGCCAATATTCTAGCTGCAACCCAATCTGCAGGCGTGGGCGAGATTTTTAATATTGCCACCGGGCAGGCAACCAGCATTGAACAAATTACTACTATTATCAAGCAAATCAGTGGCCGGGAAAGCCCTATCATTTATGCCGACCCCAGAGCTGGAGAGGTTAGAGACAGCCGGGCTAATATTGACAAAGCCAGAAAGCTACTCGGATATAGCCCAAAAACAAACCTCAAGGACGGTTTGCTTTTGACCTGGAAAGAAGTGATAAAGGAGTAAATATGAAGCAATATCTAAGCGAGTATAAGGGCAAAAGTATCCTCATTACCGGTGGTGCCGGTTGTATAGGTTCAAATCTAACCAAAGCCTTAATCAAGGCTGAGTCAGCCAAGATTATCGTTGTTGACGACCTTTCCGCCGCCGAGAAATGGAACATCCCCATTGCTCCTAATGTAGTCTTTATCCAGGGAAGCGTACTGGATGAAGAGGTGCTCAAGAGAGCATTCGCCGAGAGGCTTGACTTCGTCTTTCACCTGGCAGCCCATTTTGCCAACCAGAATTCGGTAGATAATCCTGAGACCGACCTTATGGTCAACGGACTTGGCACATTGAAGGTGCTGCAATACTCTTACCTAACCAGGGTGTCAAAGTTTGTTTTTGCTTCCTCTGGCTGCTCCGTCTATGGCAGCCAGGCTCCCCTTCCACTCAAAGAGGATTTTGTCTCCCTTCACCTGGATACCCCTTATCAAATCACCAAACTCCTGGGGGAACTTTACTGTAACTTCTTTTATAATTACTATGGCTTACCCGTAGCCATAGCTCGCTACTTCAATGTCTATGGGCCTGGAGAGATACCCGGCGCCTATCGCAATGTAATTCCTAATTTCATCTACTGGGCACTTCACCAGCAGAAGCTTCCCATCACCGGAACCGGCGACGAGACCAGGGACTTTACCTTTGTTGAGGATATTATTGACGGCACACTGCTACTGGGCGTAATCCCTGAAGCCGTTGGCGATGCCTTCAACCTTGCCTCCGAGACAGAAACTAAAGTAATAGACATAGCCAATATGGTAAATGAAATCACCGGCAACCATAATGGGGTAGAGTTTGTCCCTAGAAGAGACTGGGACAAAATCACCCGCCGTCGAGCCTCTATTGAGAAGGCAAGAAAGGTTCTGGGCTATGAACCCAAGATGAAGATGAAAGAAGGAATAAAGAGAGCCTACGGCTGGATTATGGAAAAGCGCGATAAGATAGAAAGCAGTGCCAGGTTTTGAAACTGGGGGAGGTAATGCGAATGTCAGACAAGCTCAAAGTTGGCATAGTGGGCTGTGGTCTCATTGCTAGGAAAAGACACATACCGATATTCATGAAATTAAAGAAAATGGTTAATGTCTGTGCCGTTTGTGATAGGAACGAAAACCTGGCTCAGCAAACCGCAGCCGAATATGGCATAAACGGAATATACCAAGACTTCACAGAGATGCTCTCAAAGGAGGATTTGGATCTAATCGATATCTGTACTCCTCCACAAATACACACCCCGCTGGCACTAGAGGGTATGGAGCATCGGTGCCACATACTGATGGAAAAGCCCATGGCACTTAGAGTCTCCGATTGTGACCAGATGATTAACGCATCCCGTAATAACGGGGTAAAATTATGTGTAATCCACAACATGCTGTTCTTCCCACCATTGCTTAAAGCCAGGAAACTTGTAGCCGAGGGAGCTATCGGGGACTTTATCGGCATGAGGGTTTTCATATCTGACCATAGAGATAACGCGCTATTAAAAAAAGACGATTGGTCCCATAAGTTACCGGGAGGCGTCCTCGAAGAATCAGTGGCTCATCCTGTCTATATCTCTCTGGCTTTTTTGGATCGCGTTAAAAGCGTGGATATTTGGGCTAAGAACTTCTTAGAACATCCTTGGACCCCTTTTGATGAGTTCAGAATAGAATTAGAAGGCGAAAAGACTATCAGTTCCATAGTTAAGTCCTATGCGAGTAATAGTTGGGCAGCTTGCGTTGATATTTTAGGTACAGAAGGAGCTTTGCATCTAGATCTTCAAAGCATGCTACTAATTTACCACAGAGGTAAAGCGTCGATAAGACCCTTGGCCCTGGCTCGTTATTCACTGAGCGATGCTTCTCAAATCGTAAGGGGTATAGCCGCAAATGCCGGTAAAGTAGTGACGGGGAGGGCAAAAATTGGTCAGGATATCATCATTGAAAAGTTTGTTGATAGTATCCTGAATAATCATCAGCCACCTGTAACTGCTGAAGAAGGAAGGGAGACGACTAGAGTCATGGAAATGGTAGTTAAGAGATTACTTGAGAAATATGGTATTCCTAGGGAAAAGCAGTGATAAGTTCATATATAACATCAAAGGCCATATCGCTCTTACCAAGCTTTCCTATTTTCCTGAAAACCTATAGCTTACTCAAGGAATCTCAATGGTGGAGTCAGCATCAGTTAGAGGAATATCAGCTGAGCCAATTGAGTAAGCTATTAGAGCATGCCTATAAAAATGTGCCCTACTACAGAAGGGTTTTTGATGAGCGGGGGCTGAAGCCGAAAGATATTCAGGATTTCAACGATTTACGGAAGCTACCATTTCTAACCAGGGAGATTATAAGGGATAATTTGAATGACCTTAAAGCCAGAAACTATCCTGCGCGAAAGTTTGAATATGTGACCACAGGTGGCTCAACGGGCATACCTTTAGGTTTTTTTTATGAAAGAGGTGTTACCCGTGCCAAGGAGTGGGCATTTATGAAACAGCAGTGGGAGAGGGTTGGATATAGATTCAGGGACAAGTGTGTTATTTTGAGAGGTAATGTCGTTAAGTCGGTAAGTAAAGGTAAATTCTGGGAGTATACCTTATTTGGCAGGTGGCTTATCTTATCATCATATCACCTGACAGACGAGAATCTACCACTCTATATCCAAAAAATAAGAAAATTTAAGCCAAAATATATTCAAGCCTTCCCCTCAGCAATTGCTATCCTAGCCAGGTATATGAAAGAGCATAACATCGAGCCTTTCCCCAGTATCAGGGCGATATTGTGCGCCTCTGAGAATTTATACCCGGGACAGCGAGAATTATTAGAAGATGTATTTCAATGCCGGGTCTATAGCTGGTATGGACAGTCAGAAAATGTGGTCTTAGCTGGGGAATGCGAAAAGAGCACCTACTACCATATCTTCTCTGAGTATGGCATTGTAGAACTAATTGGCAATGATGGCAAACTGGTGACTGGGAAAGATGAGATGGGAGAGATTGTGGCTACAGGGTTCAATAATTTTGCCTTCCCCTTTATACGATATAGGACAACGGATGTGGCAACTTATTCAAATGCAAAATGTAACTGCGGCCGAAACTATGCCCTGCTAAAGAGGGTTGAGGGTAGGCTGCAGGAGTTGATTATCACCAAGGATAAGAGGCTTATTACATTGACAGCGCTTATATTTGCACAACACTTTGAGGCTTTTTCAAAGGTAAAAGAAATGCAACTTGTCCAAGAGAGAGAAGGAGAGCTAGTGGTAAAAATCGTGAAAGCTACTGAATATTCGTATGGAGACGAGCAAGAGGTCCTATCTAAAATGCAAAGGGCTGTGGGCAGTGGATTGGATATAAGTTTCGAGTATGTAGACCACATCCCCCGCACTAAAAGTGGGAAATACAAGTTTTTGATTCAGAAGCTGCCCGTTAAGTTTGGAGATTGGCAAAGTCGGGGGTAGTGTGTGGTGAGTACATTAAAGCTGATAGCTGTTGGCGATATTTCACTTCAAACACAAAACGCCCGGCATCCCTTTCAGAACATAAGACACGTTTTTCAGGGCAAGGATATTCTATTCGGGAATCTAGAGACAGTTCTATCGGACCGGGGAAGGAAGACGGAACAAGCAGTCCTCCTTCATTTACCTCCCGAAAAAGTGAAATATCTCAAAGACGCCGGCTTTGATGTGCTTAATATCGCCAATAACCACATACTGGATTTAGGTGTAGAAGGATTCAGGGATACTCTGGATACATTAGGCAAAGGCGGTTTGACATTTATTGGTGCCAGCGATAGTGAATATAGTTCAAGTTATGCTATTGTGGAGAAAAATGGAATAAGGCTAGGATTTCTTGGCTACACAATAGGACGTTTTAATGTGCCTCAAGGTATATCCATAAACAAACTCAAAGAGACCAAGATTCTCATAGACATTGAGTCTATTAAAGAAAAATGTGGCTTTGCCATCGTTTCCTTACATTGGGGCACTGAAAATGCTTTCTATCCCTCGCCTAAGCAAATAGACCTGGCCCATAGATTGGTTGACCACGGTGCTACCCTTATTCTAGGTCATCACCCCCATGCAATTCAGGGAATAGAAGAATACAAAAATGGTCTAATCGCCTATTCTTTGGGTAATTTCCAATTTGACCCCAAACTATCTCAGAGTAAGACAAACGACTCCATGATACTCAGTGTTAACTTCAACAAGACTGGGCTAAAGGACTACAACGTTCTTCCTATTGTCATAAACGCTGATTTTCTACCCGGCGTGGTTGAAGGTCAACAGAAAGATAAGCTCTTGCGCTTTTTTGCCGATATCTCCCGCCCCATAAAAAATGGAGAGATAACCAATAGATGGTGGTTTGGCGAAATTTGCGGTGAATACCTGTCAGGAAACATGAGAAACTATAAGGTAAGAATAAAAAGGTATGGAGTCAGGCATCTTCTGGAATGTATGGTATGGCTTATTTCACCATTCTGCCTCAGATGTTATGCAGCAATTATTGAGCGTAAGCTTAAAGGAGCAAGCCCCAGCTAGCAGGCTAATAGTTCGATGAAAGTGACTTTAATCCGTGCACGAGCAGTAAGCCTGACTACAAATATACATAGGTGGGCAAAGACCCTGGGTGAGAGTGGATATAGCGTGAAGTTATTGGTCTGGGACCGGGAAGGCAAGAGGGGAGTTGAGGGCAGCGATGGGTACACGATTTGCAGGTTTGGTTTCAAGGCGCCTCACGACAAATTCACGGTATTGTTTTACCTACCGGTGTGGTGGGCCTATGAGTTTTTCTTTCTCCTGAGGGAAGATTCAGATGTAATTCACGCCTTCAACTTGGATACTTTGATACCAGCCCTATTTGCCAAGCTGGTTAAGAGGGTCAAGCTCTGTTATACCATCTACGATTTTTACGCTGATATTCTACCTGAACAAGTCCCTGGTGTAATTAGGAATTGTGTTGCCTTTATAGAAAAGTTTGGAATAAGGTTTACGGACATCTTATTCTTAGTGGATGAAACCAGATACGAGCAAGTCAGGGGGGCGCGGATAAATAAGGCAGTATACATTTATAATTCCCCGTATGACTACTTCAATACACAATTAGCATCAAAGTCAGCCTCCGAGGTGGTTATATTTCATGCCGGATTTATCCTTAAGACAAGGGGATTAGACCATATGGCGAGTGCCATAAGGGGTCTGGAGGGTGTTAAATTAGTAATGGCGGGCATAGGCCCGGATAAAGATGTTCTTGCCCAGGCTATTCTTCAGAGCAATTTTCAGTATGTTGGTTGGATACCCTATGAGGAGGTCATCAGAAGAGAGCTAGAAGCAGACATCCTTTTTGCTTTTTATGACCTTAAGATTCCTAATAATAAATTAGCCAGTCCTAATAAGTTATTTGAGGCTATGATGTGTGCCAAGCCAATCATTGTCAATGAGGGCACAACAGCGAGCAAAATCGTTGCCGAAGAAAAATGTGGCCTTGTTGTACCATACGGCGATGTCGGGGCAATTAGGGAAGCAGTAGTCAAACTTAAGAATGATGCAAATTTACGCCAGGCGCTGGGAAATAATGGGCGGAGAGCATACGAGACTCATTATAGCTGGGAGATAATGAGAAATAGATTAATAAATGCTTATGATGAACTAGCTAAATCTGCTTAGCTGAGAGATTACTATAATTTTAGAATGATATTGTTAGTTTATCATTAAGCTCTGAAACTGCGGGAGAAATAGTTGAAAATCCTTCAGGTAATTCCTTATTTTTTCCTTTCTTGGGCTGGAGGCGGCCCGGTGGAACTAATATATAACCTATCGAAAAGTTTGTTTGACCGGGGCCACCAAATAACTATCTATACTACAGATGCCTTAAACAAGGGAAGGAAATCGGAGTATCGGACTGAAACCATAGATATGCACGGAGTTAAGGTCTACGAATTTAAGAGCCTGGGCGGTAAACTGGGACAGAGATACCCCATTCACATCTCCCCGGCAATGATTCCCAGTATGGCAAAGCAAACAGCAATATTTGACATTATTCACCTGCACGAGCATCGCACATTCCAGAATATCGTGGCGCATCATTATGCCAAAAAATATGCGGTGCCTTATGTATTGCAGGCTCACGGCTCGCTTCCAATAATGTCTAAAAAGAGACTGAAGCAGGTATATGATAACCTTTGGGGATATAGATTGTTAAAAGATGCCTCAAGGGTGATTGCCGTCACTGGAATAGAAGCCGAGCAATATAAAAGTATGGGAGTAAACGAGGACAAAATTGAGATTATTCCCCACGGAATTGACCTATCTGTATTTAATAATTTGCCAGAGAGGGGAGAGCTCAGAAGAAAGTATGACTTAAATGATAACCAGAGAATAATCCTCTATCTGGGTAGAATACACAAAATCAAGGGGCTAGACCTTCTAGCAAGAACGTTTGCTGACCTTTCAAAACCCTTAGATGATATTAAACTGGTAATTGTCGGTCCTGATTATGGCTATTTACCTTATCTAAAGAAATTAGTAGCTGATTTGGAAATCAGCAACAGGGTTTTATTCACTGGTCCGCTTTATGGGCAGGAAAAACTGGAAGCCTATGTTGACGCTGATGTATATGTTTTGCCGTCATTTTATGAAATATTTAGTATAACAGTGCTTGAAGCCTGTGCCTGTGGCACACCGGTAATAGTAACTGACCGCTGTGGCTTAGCCAATGTAATCAATGGTCAAGCCGGGCTTGTTGTTCCTTACGATAAACAGCAGCTACAACACGCCCTTCTGCATATGCTAGAAAATGACAAATTGAGACGAGACTTTGGTGAAAAGGGTAAATTGTTGGTGCGTGAGAAATTCAACTGGGAGGAAATAGCCAAGCAAGTAGAGAGGGTGTATAAGGACATTCTATAGTATCTGCCGTCCTTTATTAAAGGAACAAGATTGCTAACCAATCTGGAAATCAAGAAATGCATTTACATAGTACTGGCTATTCTACTGGCTATGGTTGGGCTGGTAGGCTTAGCAGCCTTAGGCTTTGATATTCCTGTTCTCAGGCAAATTGTTGGCTTTATTTTCCTAACCCTTGTCCCCGGTATTCTTATCCTCAGAATCCTCAAAGTCCACAACATAAGCACGGCCGAAAGCCTCGTTTATTCAGGTGGACTGAGTATTGCCTTTGTTATGTTCCTGGGACTCTTTATGAACACCCTTTACCCCCTAATCGGTGTTTCTCAACCAATTTCTTTTTACCCGGTGATAATTACTGTAACTGTTGCCATATTAATATTAAGCGCTATAGCCTACACACGAGAGAAGGATTTTTTAGTGCCAAGCCAACCTGACCCTCCTCCTGTATTCTCGCCACCCTATTTATTCCTTATTCTGCTGCCTCTTCTGGCTATCTTGGGGGCACTTCTGGTTAACTACTATCAGAATAACACCCTGCTACTTATCTTCATACTCCTCGCGGCAGCGGTAGCCGCCTTAGTAGCCTTCGGCAAATTTATCCCGGAAAGGGCATATCCGCTGGCAATTGCAATGATAGCTATTGGTCTCCTGTATCAGACGACAACGACACTGGCCTCTTCATTTGTAACAGGATATGATATCCAGGCTGAATACCTTTTTCAAAGCTATATGGCTCAAAGCGGCTATTGGATTTCGACAATCCCAGTCAATCTAAATACAGCGCTCAGTCTAATGATGTTATGGCCAATATATTCTTTAATACTTAATATGGATGCAGTGTGGGTATCTAAGATTATATACCCCCTCTTTTTTTGCTTGGTGCCTCTAGCTCTATTCCAGGCTTACCGTGAGCAAATTGGTAGCAAAAGAGCCTTCTTTTCCGCCTTTTTCTTTATGTCAGTCCTCTACTTCTGTGGTCTGGGAAACAGGATGATAGTTGGTGAATTATTTTTCGCACTGCTCATATTACTGATGGTGGATAGGAAGCTGACCCCGATACAAAAGTCAGCTCTAGCCATAATAGTTGTTATGGCACTTCCCGTATCTTATTATGGTCTAGCCTATATTTGCCTCTTCCTGTTGGTCGTCAGCTGGCTCTTATTAACTCTTATGAAAAACAAGACAGCAGTAAACTGGTGGAGAAAACTAACGGCAAGATTTGGCGGTTCACCGCCCAACCCAGGATTAGTAGCTTCAACCTCAGAGCAACTTCCTGTTACCTCTATCCTCACTGGCACTCTTGTTGGTCTATTTATTGTGTTTGCCCTAGCCTGGTACATGTATACCGCTGGGGTAATATTTACTACATTTCTAAACATCTGGCAGCATGTAATTAGCAATGTTGGCGAGTTCTTTAATCCAGTGGCAAGGGAATCTCTGGTGGGAACAGCTACCGGGGCTGACTTTGCAGCCGTATCCACATTGGGGAGGGGGTTTAGAATCTTCCAGTACATCACTCAGATTTTTATTATTATTGGCTTTATCAGGCTGCTACTAAAACCCTGGGGTCTTAAATTCAGGGCAGAATATGTTGCCCTGACTATGGTAAGCGCTCTAATTCTGTTTCTCTGTATAGTCTTACCTTACCTCTCAGGTCACCTAGAAGTGGAAAGGCTTTATCACTTTAGCCTTTTTCTGCTATCACCGCTGTGCGTCTTAGGCGGCGAGGCTATCTGGCAAAGCTCGTCCCGGTTATTCAAAGCCAGTTTATCACGGCTGAAATTCAAAGGATGGCTAGCATCATCGTTTAACTTCAGCCGCCCCAGCCCAAATTATTTGAAGTTCCTCGCCCTGGGGGTGCTCATACCCTATTTCTTATTCAATACTGGCTTTATCTTTGAAGTTGCCAGGTGTGAGCTATATAATGTTGTTGATACACCCTCTTCTGCAGCTTTGAGTAGCTACCGAGTGGATATGAAAGTTTGCAACTACCGAGAACATGCTGCGATGGAATGGTTACCGGGTGTAGTTGGTGAGACGCTCCCAATATATGCTGATGCATACGGTAGACTACAATATACTGTTGCTCTTTATGGTCGGTTTAGAGCAATTCCAATTGATGCCAAGCAAGTGCCACAAAATGGGTACATCTACCTTAGAACATGGAACATAGATAGGAACGAAATGCCATTTGCGATAGGCCATGGGCAACTGTTAAAGTTTGAACATATCAGCTTGGATGCTCTTCCAGAATTATCCAGGCTAATAAACAGTAAAAATCTAATCTATAATAACGGTGGGGCTCAGGTGCTGGCACCCTAACGAAGGGGCTTAAAGTAATGTCTGGGAAAGAGAAGGCCATGGAAGTAGTAAAACCTAATATTCTCTACTTCGGTCCGTGCGCATTGCATGAAGGCATTGGCGGGTCAGCACGGCTTAGAAACATGCTGGATGTTTTGAGAAAGCTAGAGGCTAATATACAACTGATTTCTTATTTGCCCGAAAGGAAATTCAAGGTAATACGTAAGCGAATAAACAATCATTTAGATACGACCACTGTCTGTGTTCCAAGCTCATCTCCAAAAACTCTTAAGGTACCTGCTCTGCTGCTAATTCTCTTATACGGATTAAGGTATATTAAGAAAAGCGATTTTATATTTGCTCACTCGCCAAGTATAGTATATGGTTTTCCTGCGCTCATACTTGCTAAAACACTCGGCAAGCCTCTACTTATTGACCATATGGACATCAAAGACCGCGCCACACCTGGATTTATTTGTAATAGCGTATTAAGAAATTCAGATATTGTTTTCGCAATAAGTCGATTTTTAGAAGAGGAAGTCAAGGAGATAGGTTGCCGAAATGCGGTATATGTTCCTGTTTTTATAGATGCAGGTGTCTTTCAAAAAGACCCTTTGGAAAGGGTAAAAATAAGAAAAAAACTGAATATAGGTAGTAATGAGGTTGTGATTGGATATGCCGGTGCCTTCTCGCTTGGTGAAGGGTTGTCGTTTCTCCTTAAAGCATTTAAGAACTTATCTAGTAGATATGAAAATATTAAATTGGTCCTAGTTGGTGGGGGAAGCGTACCAGGTTCAGATAATATACCACAACTTATAAGTGAACTGGCGCTCAAGGAAAGGGTTATTCTCATCCCTCCGCAACCTTATGAACTGATGCCCGGGTACCTCTCAGCATTTGATATTGCGTGTTCACCAAAAATTGATTGCCCAGCGAATAGAGCAGCTAACCCGATAAAAATTTATGAGTATATGTCAATGGCTCTACCTACAGTTGCATCGGCGGTGGGTGAAACCTCAAACACTATAGAAAATGGGTATGACGGATTTTTGGTTAAACCCGGAGATGAAAAGGACTTGGAAACAACCTTAGGCCATGTTATACAAAATCTGGATTCGGCAAAGGAAGTAGGAGAAAAAGCGAGGGAAAAAATTATTAAGAATTATACCCAACAGGTGATGTTAAAGAGAATTAGGCAAGCACTTAGAGAGCTTGGTAGTAAAACAAGTTGGAATAATTAACAGTTTTTATAGGTTAAAAGGTATCATCTCTAATACATTGGGGGGTTCCTTAGATGAAAATTTGCTTCATTGCTCATGCCAATAGTATTCATGCCCGGCGTTGGGTTGAGTATTTCTGTAAACCAGGGAATGAAGTTTTCATTCTTTCAACTACAAGGAACCCTAGACCTCTAGAGGGTGCCGTGGTTTACGACCTCTTTACCGGCAAGCCAGTGGTGCCACAGGCTGAAAATATCACTGTCATCAGCAAATGGTCTTTAAGGTCGTTACTAAAGCGGGTTCTCAGTACCAGGGTAGGAAGCTCTCTCATTCTTAATAAGTTTACCTCAGGAATTATCTTACTTTATCGGACCTTCCGCCTAGCCGGTAAAGCCAGCGCTATTGTGAAAAAATTGCAGCCAGATTTACTCCACTGCTTGAGATTTCCTATCGAGGGCTATATCGGAGGGTTGATTGGATACCGCCCTTTAGTCATTTCTAGCTGGGGAAGTGATTTCGTCTTTTTTGCCAATAAATATTTCCTCCTTCGTTGGCTGACCAAAAATGCCATACGCCGGGTTGACGCCTATATCCCCGACACCACTCGCGACAAACATATCGCTGTGCTTTATGGGTTTTCACCGGGCAAACCAACGCTTGTGTTGCCAGTAACTGGCGGTCTCAAGTTGGATGAATTCCCTCCGTATCGTATGCCTAGGGATAACGTGCACCGAAAGAAAATTGGAGTCGACCCGGATACGAACTTACTGATTATGACGCGTCGTTTTAAATCTCCTTACGCCAACACCCAAGCCTTAATTGAAGCAATGCCACAAATTACAAAAGTATTCCACAATACCCTTTGTGTATTAGTTGGCGACATACCCTCTCCAGGATATTCACAGTTAAGGAGCTTAGCCGAGAAATTAGGAACTGGAGAATATGTTCGCTTCATAAATTGGCTGGGATACAGTGACTTTGTAAATTACCTGGCTGCTTCAGACATAATGGTTTCGGTTGGTTTGTATGATGGGTGCCCTGTGTCCATGCTGGAAGGTATGGTCTGCGGAGTAATTCCAGTAATGAGTAATGATTTTCCCATACAAGAATGGATCACCGATAACTGGAATGGGTATCTTTTCGATCCTAGAGACCCAGAAAGTATTGCCCAAGCCATTGTCAGGGCTTTAAAAAATAAAGATAGCTTTGAGACGATGAGAAAAAGAAATTGGGATATACTGGCGGAAAGGGCAGATTACTATAGAAATATGAAAATTGCCGAGGAACTTTACCATAAACTAGTACAGGCCACACCTGCGGGGAAATCTAACCGGACTTAATCATCAACGAGTATAATTCCTTCTTTCACTTATCTGGATGCTTGGCAAAACAATATACTGAATTACGTAAATTCGGGACAAGAGCTTCAATTAACATACTTGTTCTAATAGCAAGTCCAGCCAGCAAAAATGTGAAGTAATTTCCTTGCTTCCTCTTGAGACTGTGAATAGCTATCCTGGGTGATGACTTTAATTCAATATGAATATCCTCAAATCCGGTCATTTCAAGAAGTCTCAAATATTCCTGCGGTGAATATTCTCTATAGTGGCTGAAGTATTTGTCTTGACACCACAAGTTAAAAGGAATATATGGGTCTTTCCCCATTAATAGGCCCTGTCTTTTAACCATGGAAATTGCATTAGGTCCACTAACGCATATGTATCTATTTTTCTTTAATACCCGGTATATTTCCCGGAGTTGTTTGATGGGATGGGTTGGCAAATGCTCCATGACATCGAAGAAGGTTACTATATCGAAAGATTCATCTTCATAAGGCAACCTCGGCTTTTCCACAAAGTCCTGCTTAACGACATTAATATTAGAACTGCTAAGTAGAGGTAAAGCTGACTTGTAATCACCCATAATATTGTTTACTGTATATTCTTCAAACCGATCAATTAGGTGAAGCTCAAGCCCTGGATTTAGTTTTCGAAGACACAAAAGATTTACCCCCATGCCACCACCCACATCCAGTATTCGGCTCTCCTGTCCACACTTCTCCAGGATCATATTAACCTCAAATACATGCTTGCCAAAATTCTCAAACAGTATAGTCTCCCTGGCAGCTTGGCTAAACAGCCCGGCGACTTCATTTAACGTAAGCGATATTTCTTTGGTTATCAGGTTCTTATTTCCCATCACCTTGTATTTTAACCCTAAATACCATCAGAATCACCTTGGGTGAAATGCCATTTATAGGCTTTGCCAAGAATTTTATCGCCAAGTTCATCCTTGTAGCATATTAGCAGAATCTTCGTCCAGGGCAGGAATCCAAGCTTAAGTAAGGTTTTATAGTAAAAGCTTCCTTTCATTACCCAAGTAGAGATAAGGTCAACCTTGTTACTCCGAAACACCCCAAGCAGAGTCATAACTAACTTATTGAACACTCCGGCGTTATCTTCAAGGGATAAAAAATCGACCAGATAACCAACCCTTCTATCCTTCTCATCGGCAATTCTGGCCACCATGTAGCCGGAGACTTCTCCCTCCTGACTTCTGGCAATCAGAATCAAGTAGCGATTGGGAGCAGCTACATATCTCCACTCCAGGTATTCCTTATTGCGCACCAGTATAACATCATAGTGTGCGGAAACCCGCTCCCATAATTTTTCTATGTCATCAGGAAATGACGAGACCTGAGAAACAGACAGGCTGCTCCTGCCAATTCTAATAGCAGCGAGCTTGAAAATGACCCTAGAGACGATTTCTAAGGGAGGAGAAAGGATACTAGCTACTAAGGGGCTGTTTGTTTTTTGGCTGAGGATTTTCTTAATATTTAGTGGTCTGCCTAAATAGCACAATCTTGGCGAGGTTATCTGCCTGTAATCTAACTTGTTTATATAGCCGGGCAGCGAGTCGTTGTTAGGTAGGCCATAAATGAAATTTATCCCCTTCTTAACAGCCTCGGCTGTGGTACTTTTGACCAGAGAAGTAAATATACCTCTTCCTTGATACTCAGGAAGGGTAAAAGTGTCCCCGGTTTCAGCCGCAAGTACTGTTCTCTCCAGTATCTTCATCCTTTTTGGCGTCATGCTGGCAGTAGCCACAATTCTGTCACCATCCTCAGCCAGCCATATATATCCCGGCTGTACAGGGTTACTACAGCACTTCCACTTATGGTATTCTGGCTCCTCACATCTCACCAGAGAGCCGCTGGGAAAGCTCTTACGAAATTCGGCGACTCTTGGGATATCGCTATGATTAAACCTTCTCGAGGCCCACCCTTTGGTCATCAGCGCTTCCTTCTTATTGAGAATATCCGCCGCAGAAATTGTTGAAAGCCCAGTCGGTATCTTTCCCAATCATAAGCCCCTCTCACTTTGTTCTTAAATCTGAGAAACGAATCGCGCCTTACAAATGCAACCCTGCTGAGTTCGAAAAAATCGCTTTTTATAGTATTAGCAGGACCCATCATTGTACCTACGGCTACCTTGTATCCGGCAGCCTTAACCAGGCTTTTGACCGTTTCATTTAGCTCCCCATAAGGATAGCTAAAACTTGTTACCGGCTTAGATAATATCTCTTCCAGGCGTTGTTTAGAGCCTTTCACCTCTTCAATAGCCACACTTTCCTCAACCGCGGTCAGAGCAGGATGGCTCTTGGTATGGGAACCAATCGAGAAGCCACAGTCGCTCATAGTACGGAGCATCTGGCGGCTGAGTGGCAGCCAATCGGTCTTATTTTCTCGAAACTGGGAAAGTAGCAGCTCGTCCCAGTCTAACCAGCGAAAGGGCTCCTCGCTATCTATATAATCGGAGGTTATAAAAAAGGTAGCCTTAAAATCGTATCTTTCTAAGATTGGTAGAGCATTGAGATAGTTCTCCATGTACCCATCGTCAAAGGTAATGATTACCGATTTCGGCGGCGGCTTAATTTTCTTTTCTTTACATTCCACGAATTGCTCTAGCGTTATCACGTTAAATCTATTCCGAAATAGGTACTCCATTTGCCAGGCGAACGAGGCTGGAGGCACGGCATGGTCATGGTACTTGTTTGGTGGCAAATCACATACCTTGTGATAAAGCAGAATTCGCACCCTTTTTCTCCCGATTAGTCCATACAGGGGCAGATTAACAATAGCTCTTAAGCAATCAATAACAAAGTCTCGCAAGATTTTCTATCCTCCCAGTCCGAGTCCTCTCGCCCTTCTATTTCGGATAGCTTATACCCATATATTCTATTGCATTCCAGATTTTGAGTTTCAACCAATCCATCGAAAGCTTGAGAAATTCATGATTACAGAGTGCGTTTAACGAAATCACTAATCTATATAATGTCTGATATCCGATTATGGTCAAAAGTTCCCAGCCAGGTTTTTATATTGACCTTTGAACCCAGAATCTTAGTACCGTCAAAAAAATGACCGAATGGATAAATATCGAGCGAACTATGATAGTGGGTTTTTTGAGCATCGTGAAGTAACACTAAACCACCCGGGGCAAGAACCTCAGCCGCTACACGGAGACACCGCCTCCTAAATCTTCCGTCGACGATAATGACATCAAAAGCCTTTGTTCCTACAAGTCGTTTTGGATATTCCACATACTCGGTTGCTTCAGGGCGACAAACTTCCTCCGGGATTTTTCCTTCCTCCCAGGACCAGCTGGGAAGCTCCCAAAAAGCAGGAAATTCCGACAGGTAAAGGTGCACTCTATCATTAAGTCCATAACGATTGACTAATCGGGCAACTTTTTCCTTCCATCCCCGGGAATTATCAATAGAGTGCCACTCAAAGTCAGAATCAATTGAATCCAAATACCGGCTGTAAAATATAGTACTTCTTCCACTCCCCCACTCAAAGACACGTAAACTTTTCCCGGCGTATAGCTGGAAAACCTTCTTAAATATCATCCTATCTACTGAAGTTTGTTCGGGGAGAACCAATTTCCCCCTGAGATAATGGCCTATCCGATACAAATATGCATCCTTAATAGCCGCTATTCCCCGGTAGATTCGAGATAATGTCATTATTCTTTATCCCAAAATATATCCAAAATCGAGCTATTTACCACGGTAGTTTTACGATTTAAGCGAATCAAGCAGATTTTCTACAGTTTCCACTTCCATCTGGGTTCTTGATTCCTGGGTAAATGCCGCAATATGTGGCGTTAATATGACATTCTCAAGCTCGCATAAAGGTCCGTCATAGGGTTCTTTAGTAAAAACATCTAAAGCAGCGCCAGCCAGGTGCTTCGATTTTAAAGCATCATACAATGCATCCTCATCAATTATTTTTCCTCTGGAAAGATTAACCAGAAATGAGCCCCTTTTCATACTCAAAATGGCATCCCTGTCTAAAAGAAATTCCTTTCCCTCTATGAGAGAGATATGAATAGTCAAAATGTCACACATTCCAATTAGTTCATCCGTGGTCAAAATTCTTACCCCATGCCGCCCTGCCCAGGCTTCCTCAGGAAGCAAATCGGCTCCATAAACTACTGCTCCAAAAGGAAGAAAAAGCTCCGCTACTCGTCGCCCAATTCTACCCAATCCCAAGATACCCACCTTTTTCCCGTTTAGTAAATACCCGATTGCCCTGTCCCAAATCCTCTTTTTCATCAGAGCATTATGAAAAGAAATCTTTCGCAGCAAATTCAGAGTCAAAGCGATTGTCATTTCAGCTACAGCCGTAACCGGAGCGTCGGGGGTATTTGTTACTACAATTCCTAGTTGTTCCGCTTTCCCAAGTGAAATATTATCGGTACCAACCCCGCAGCGACTGATACAGCGAAGACCCGGCAGGTGCTCCAGAACTTGGTTGTCATACACTTCGAGCCCGGCGATGATACCTTCGCAGTCCTTGCCCATCTCAATAATCTCCTCAGCTTTGAGACGGCGTCCGTAAGGATTCAATTTATACTCGAATCCGCTCTCATCCAAGAGCCGGAGCGGCCTATCATCGAACTCACCAAAACTAGATAACGCTACCAGAATCTTCCTTTTCATATATTGATAAGTCTTGAATAATATCCTTTCTGTATTTCATCATTGATTATAAGCTTCTCAACCCTTGTAATATCACTCGGAATATCTACACCTATACTGACATAGGGAGTAACAACTCCTAGAATTTTATATCCGTGCTCCAAAATTCTTAGCATATCTACGGATTCTGCTTTCTCAAGGGGGGTTGGAGCTAACCATGAGTATTGATGCAGAAAATCCTTTCGGAAAGCCATTGCTCCAGACTGTTTATAGAGCGGATAATTCTCATTCGTCTTAAAATAGGGAATTGGTGAACGGGAAAAATACATAATCCAGTTGTTCTGGTCAAGAACAACCTTAACTACGTTGACATCCTGCAATTCAGCGACATCGGTAATAGGATATACCACGCAGGTACATAATACCTCATCACTTTCCTCCAAGGGCTGTACGGCGTCTTGAATCACCCGGGGTAAAATGAGAGGTTCATCACCCTGGACATTGACCACTATATCAGTATCCAGAGTCAAAGCAGCTTCCTCTATCCTATCGGTGCACCTTTCATGGGTAGCGGCGGTCATGATGACATTGCCACCATACGATTCTACAGCTTCCTTAATTTCTTCATCGCAGGTAGCCACATAAACATCATCAACCGAATCACAAAAGGAGGCTCTCCGGCGCACGTGTTCAATCATTGGCAAACCCAGTATCTTCGCCAGCGGTTTCCCAGGAAACCGGGAAGACCCCATCCTTGCTGGAATAATCACGGTAATCTTTTTCTTAGGCATAACGTTATCCTGCAATTCAGAAATTGCGTTGTAGATAGCTATTATATACTGTCCAACTCCGCCACTAAATTATTTTTTAACATCCAGAACAGTCAAGCGATGCCTAGTTTCTCCATCGAAGTAGTTGATTAACGGAATACGAACATTAAACACAGTAAAGCCTCTTTCGGTTTTTGAAAATGCAAAAAAATATTTATACTAGGGACAAAGCTCATCAACCAGATGAACATCATTAACAGACCATGGATACTGAGAAAACTTGGAAATCTCCCCACCTGGCATTACTTTTTCTTCTCGGTTGCAGCAATAAAACAAATTATCTGATTTCGAATGTTTGCGTATATACGAAAAATATTCTTCCGTTGTTTGTTGATTCATTTCCTGCATTGAGGCAATATTTATCGCTAAATCGAAAGACACATTATCCACTTTATTTAAATGTTCCGCGGGACAGTATAGAAAATCATATTCTATATCATTCAGTTTGAGTTCTTGTGAATTCCTCACCAAGTGGTGTGACCGCCCTGGGTGAGCCTTCCCACAATAATAAGATTGAAATAATAAAATTTTACCGAGGTCAACCAATAATATTCGTGAGCCAGGATATATTTCTTTGATTAACGAAGCAAGAAAACCGTAACCATCACCAATTATTACAGTGTTTAATTTCCTACTCTCCTTCATGTACTTCTTTATTAATGCTAATGAGCACATTTGCCTAAAACAATCGTATGTAAATGCAAGCCCCATCCTCTTGGCAACGCTAATTGAAGGTTTAAATAGCTGACATATTTCTTTCCTAATCGACAATTTGAGCAGGTAGGTACCAATAGTCAGGCATAAAAACCCTTGGGAGCTAAGTGATTTATGTTGCATAGAACCCAAAGGTGCAGGCGCCACCAAAGAGTCTACATTTCCATGCTCTACCTGAACTTGCGCCTGATTTTCCCAATACTCCCAGTACGAAGAAACAAGCCTTTCAGGAGTACTATCTTTTAAATAGTATTGAGTGTATAAATAATTAATTATTTCGCCAGTCTCCATTTACTCTTACCTTAATATATCATTCTCTGCAGGTGCAACTTAACCCCTGTGAGGTCTTGGTAAGCAGGAATCGCTGGATTATTAAATGCTTCCCCACTTATTCGCCCCACAAAAATGACTCCTGTTTTCTGTGCCACCTCCAAATCCTCTTTACTATCTCCAACATAGGCGACCACATCCGGCGTGACCTTTTCCTCTAACATCACCCTTTGGATAATGTCATACTTCCCCCAGGGAGTCCCATAAATCCCCTTGAAATACCTATCAATGGCTCTAGCTTTAACAATCTCTACCAATTCTTCTTGGGGGGAAGCAGAAGCTACATATAGCGGCACTCTGCCTGAAAAGTATTGGAGAAATTCTTCAGCTCCCTTAACATAAGGGCATGCGATAACTTTCTGCTGCACAAGTTTGGAAAAACGCGTCCCCAGTTCTCTGGCTCTTTCTTCATCATAGGTCTCGCCCAGGATATGGGTCACAATATGTTCAAATTTGATATATCGGGAGATGGCGTTATGCGACAGGTGATAGCTCATGATGTCATCAATGTGCTGGGGATAATCACTAAACAAATCCCGAAATGCCTGGGTTTTGATATCGAGAGACTCCACAATAACTCCGTCAAAGTCTAGAACTATCACCCTTATCATTAGCTGCGAACCTTGCGTAATAGTTCCTTAATATCTCTCACTGAGTCCCGACATGATTCGCCCAGAAAAAGAATATCGGTGCCAAAGGCTATAAAGCGATACCCTTCTTCAAGGCATTCCCCAAGCTCTTCAATTGACGGATATACAATGTGAATTCCGGCGGCAATACCTTTTTCTCTTGCTGTCCCTAATATTCTCTTCTTGGCTTCAACTACCTTGGGATGACTCAATTCACCGGGCAAACCTAGCGAGCCCGACAAATCATAAGGACCAATAATCAAGCCGTCTATCCCCTTGACTTCCAATATTTCTTCTAGATTACGAACCCCGTCAACATGCTCAACTTGGATGATGAGAATACTTTCTTCATTAGCCACCCTGACATAATCCGTAAACCCTGGCCCGTAACCATGGGCACGCGCTATGCCTACACTCCTGTGACCAGCAGGGGGGTACTTGATGCTTTTGACGGCCAGCTCAGCCTCACTGGCTGAATTAACCATCGGGACGATAACCCCGTAAGCCCCGGCATCCATCACCCTCTTGGCAAGATTGGGGTCATTAGCGGTCAACCGCACCAGGGGAACGCATTCATTTGATTCTATAGCCAGAATTAGAGAATGCAGTTTCTCGACACTAATCACACTGTGCTCTAAATCAATGGCGAGCCAATCAAAACCGGCGGCACTCACAATCTCAGCTATAGATTCATGTCCCAGTGAGAGCCAGCTGCCGATGGTAACTCCACCATTCTTGAGTATGTGCTTGACCTTATTCTTTTTCAGCAAAGCTCCTTCTCCTTATGCCGCGTACTCTTATGGCCTCTCAAGCTTCATGCGCAAATATGAAGTAATCATGTGGTCGAGCATCAGGTGGATATCTTCGACAGGACCATATTCGCCTTTCTTAGTGGCAACATGGATAACATGGTCACAAATTTGAGCCAATTCCCCTCCGTCAAATCCTACCACTCCAACGGTCACACCACCTAATTCTTTAGCCAATCGAGCGGCAGCCACCACATTAGGCGAATTGCCACTAGCGGAAATGGCAATCAGCATATCATCCTTATGAAAAAGATTTCGCATCTGCCCAGTGAAGATTTCCTCATATCCCCTATCGTTAGCCAGTGCCGTCATAATAGGCACGCTATCGGTAAGGCTAATGGCTCTAAAGTAAATCCCGGCTTCAGGTTGGCTGCATAGGGCAAGATCAGTGGCAAAGTGTGACGCAGTTGCTGCACTGCCACCATTTCCAGCAAGAAAAATGGTCTGTCCACCTTTAGACTTTTCTAAAATAAGCTGCGCCACCTTCGCTATCGCCTGAAAGTCCAGGTTACCCACTAGTTCACTGAGGTATTGGCAGTATCCCTTAAAATACTGCTCAGCACTAGCCGCGCTTTGAAATATTTCTTCTACTCGATTCTTCAGTATTCTTTCCTCCTTTAGTGTAGCTCTATTATTAAATTCTATTTCTTCCTAGCTGCGACCCGGACATAAGAACTCAGTCTGTTCCGCTGAAGAAATTCCTGTAAGGAATGCCATGTGCTTTCATCCCTGTTCTTAAAAACATATTCAAAAAACTCAGGTAGTGAAACATCGGGATTGCTTTCTAAAGTATTTCTCACAATTTCAACATCTACCCTGCCCGGGGTGCTCAGTTCAATCACTTCAAAACCTGATTCGGTTAACCTATTATAAATGGCTTCTATAGAAAGAAGATTCATACGGTCAGGTGGATGAAGCCGAGGCGACTTGTCTTTCAGTATTTGGTACTCAAAACCGCTGGCGGTATTGGTGGTAAGGAAAAACAATCCACCTTTTTGGCAAATATCATATACGTCCTTGATAAAGGCTATAGGGTCAAATATGCGCTCCAGAACCTCGAGTGCGGTAAATATGCCAACCTTTTCTTTGATTAGACTCAGATTATCATATATCATCACATTCTTTACTTTTTCCTGTTTTGGCAACTCAGGACTAACTGAGATAATCCTTTCAAATTTTTTGGACTCACTAATGATACTCAGGAAATCAGCATGTTTAGAATTGTAATCCAAAAATACGTTTGCTTCAGGTAGATATTCATCTACTAACTCCAATACCCAATGAGCCGTTGGAAATAACTGGTGGCGATAGCGGGAGTCTTTTGTTTTTTTAACTACGTTGTTCTTCCAAAAGACGGCCGCCTGTGAATTCTTGTAGAAGTTCCTAAGCATTTCTGCCGTGGGCCTCGGTGATACAAACAAACTACCACACTTACTACATTTACAGTATTGAAAACCGAGTTTAACGAATGCCTTTTCCAATTCCTTCCCACCACAGCCGGGACAGTTTGTCTTCACAAATAGAGACTGGTCAGGGAAAAGGCGCAAAATTTCACTTTGGAGAATCTCCCTGTATTCATTATATAAAGAACTCGGCCTTATTTCCGATTCCTTAAGGTCTTCTAAAAAAACCACCCGTTTCATTTACTCTCCTTATCTATGCTAAATAGCATGCCTAGTCTTTATCTGCCCTATATATTTTTTGAATAAGTTCCATAACCTTATAAGCATCTTGTGAAGAGCCTAACTCTACAGGTTTATCTTCCAGAATACACCGCACGAAATCATCAACCTCAAGATACCATGATTTATCCTCTTCATAAATAGTTAGCGTCTCCTGGGGATTTGGCAGGGGATATCCGTTGGAGTCATAGAGGCATCTGGCTACTTTTAATGTTTCCGGCTCATATGTTCCGCTGGAGGAGAGGATACCATCAATACACAAATAACCCTTTTCCAGATAAATTTCCATCAGGAACTGATGCTTCCACTGCGTTGCTGAGGAATGAACCATGGCAACCTGCCCGGAGGTATTTTTCATAATAACGAAAGCATTATCCTCGGCCTCAGCCTGCCAGTAATGGCGGGTAATAAAGCTATGAATGTCATTGAAGTCCCCGGAAAACAGTAATATCAGGTCAAGCATATGAATACCCTGGTCTATTAGAATACCTCCGCCTGATATCTCGGGGTCACTACGCCAATCCTTGTCATAAAAAGGACCTCCGGCTTTGCCATAGATACCTCGTATCCACAGTAACCTTCCCATTCGCCCACTATCTACAATCGATTTCACCTCTCGAATAGATTCGTGATACCTATGATTAAAGCCAAACTTCAACTTTGTACCCGGCCTAGCTCTCTCGGCTTCCTGCATAGCCATAATATCATCCAGATTTCTACCCGGGGGCTTCTCACAAAAAACATGAATACCCCTTTGAAGGGCGCGAACTGCTATCTCGGGGGTATACCGATTAGGTGTGCAAACAAAGATAGCATCTACATCCTTTTTCACAAGGTCATTATAGTCAGAGAAAAAATCACATTCTGGAAAGTCCTCGCCTTTTGACCTAATCACGTCACACACCGCAGTCAAATTAAGCTTTGGCTGTTTTCTTATGACGTCTGCCCTAATATGTCCCATTTTACCGAGACCAACTATACCTACGTTTAATTTACTTCCCATGGCAAGCTTGCTTTCTCTGGCGTTATTTGTTCTCAGGCTAGGCCTTTCTTTTCGAATACTTGGTTAAGAAATATAATCATTAAGCCTTTCATCCGTAACCTCGTATATGTAGTCTGATACATATTGCTTTGCCTTAGACTGCTGCTGGTAGAATGCATCATCTGGAAGTTCGTAAATGGCTTCAATCGTTCTGACCAGCTCCTCCTCTTTATCAACCACCCATTTAAGGTGATCGCACCCCAAAAGAGGGTCAAAACTGATTATTTCATTACTAGCTATGTATATCACTGGAATGCCCATCCTCAAGGCTTCGAGTGCTATTGTGCTACCCTCGTGTATTATCATATCTACCTCTTGGAGGTCCTTCACCACCGATATTGTACTGGATGCTGAAGAATTCTTCCATGAAGATATATCGAAATCAAGTGAATGTTTAAGCTTTTCCAAGGGCAATGCCGGGTGCGTCCTGATGATAATTCTGTATTTTTCGTTGTCCTTAAGCGCTCTGTGGATAAAATTTAGTATGTTAATGGCTCTAAAAGCAGCGCCTCCTAATATCAGCAATATCTTGTGAGATGCTCCTCTGGAGGCTGCCTTCTCCGTAGAGAAACTTTCAATCCTTAGGGCACAGCTTTCTTTAAGCTGACTTCTTTCATAACTTCCGTATGCCTCCAAGACGGATTTGGTAATTCTGCCGATTGTGTTTATTTTGTCCGGGACAGGGATTATGTCCTTCTCATATTTACTTATGGCCATAATGGCAATCTTGGCTGCGAAGAGCGGCGTACATTGATGACCAATAATCCTAATTTGCGGTGCGTATTTCCGTAACGTGAATATATTTACTTTTTCCCAAGCATTATTTTCATAAGTGGTGATATAAGTATCGACACTAATGTTCTCCAGTAATCTCCTGGCGTAATAGTAATGCATATAATCTGTTACACCGCCTCTAAACTCTTTAGCAATGGCTAACTTAACAAGGTTGCCCACATCTATTCCTTCAAAATCGATTTTCCCATCAATACTGATTTTATGGGTAATGATATCGGCAACAGCCCTGATTGGATCTGTATATTTGAGAAACAGCTCCTCAGGTAAAATAAGATAACCATCGCTACCGGCTACCTGTTGCACAATACGCTTATAATCCCCAATGATGCCAGCCACAATAAGAAGCTGCTTCCCCTTACTGACTAAATAATCGGGCAAGACGGTAAAAGTTGTATCCCGGTACTTGCCATCACCTCCTATTGACCTCTCGTAAAACCAAGTCCGCAAAACATAATAGCTTTCGTTTCTATTAACTTTATCGAGAAATTTTTTCTTCAGGTATCTATTTGATATATATATTTTTCGCCACATCTGGATGACAAAAACAATGTACATACCATAACCCAGGGTATCCTTTACGCGGCTAAAAACATTGTGTAAGGGTCTGGATAGTATCTTCAAATTGAGGGCACTGTTAACACAATATTTCGCTATTGAATCGCATATCGCTGGCGGCGGATTGATGATTAATATATTATTATTCCGAGATTCTTCTATATTTCTAATTATGCTGTAATAAATGAATAAGTTATCAAAAGAAGCTTTTGTCCCATACGGATTCTTAGCGGCAGTATGTGTAGCCCACCAGTAAATGGAGCTATATTTCTGTCCCAGCTTTCCAACCAAATCAATATACGATTTAAGAAATCTGTCCTTAGATGAATCATCACCGTCATCTATCTTTATCTCATTAAAGGTATCTTCTTTTAGTAATTGGCTGATATCCTCTTTCCTCTCACCTAGATAAATATAATGATAGTTCTTGGTGCAATTTTCCAAATAGTGCTTTAGCTTTCTATCATCTAGTGATAGGACAACTTCCATGCCTATCCTCCAAGCAGCTCCTGGAATCGAGTAATTGCCTTTCCATCTAAATAAGGTTTTTTAATCTGGTCCTCACGTTCAAATATAGGGCTCCTCTCCTAGTAGGAGCACCGTGGCAACTTCTACAAATTTCAGGTGAAATAGTGCCCTTTCTAATTCCTGAGATAAAACCTAGATTCCTGTCGAGAATCGATCTTAATGATTCACGTTTAATACTTCCCATACTTAACATATCGTCATAATCAAGGCAACAGGGAGCGACACAGCCAGTGGCAAATATTGTTAATATTCTGGATGGGCACCCCCTATGACGGTTTACTTTGTGAAAGTCTGTCTGGCTCCTACCGTAACTGAATGGCTTAATTTTTATTTTTATATTGTTACTAATTGATATTCCACTCTGGTCTAAATAACGTTTGTCTTCTGCTAGATTTAACTTATTTACTATATCGTTTTCATCAAACACAAAAGAGTCATGATACTTGCTTAGTTCCTCTACAAAAGTAAGTAGCTCCTGTTTTATCTCCTTGGTCGAGTTAGGCACAGAGGGGTCGCCATAGGATAATCCAACGAGCTTAAGAATTAACCGTCCTGTATTGCTAACAAAATTGCAAGCTAAATCAAGGACAATCTCTGAAAAGTATTGTCTTTCTGTTGCAAGTCGTAAAAAGTCAAAAATGCTTTCCTTATATTCTTTAAAAGAATAGTTAATCCCTCGTGATTTCAAAAATACTTCCTCAGTGAGTGTGTGGAAAGAAATTTTAATATAAGTTGGTTCAGCTTCAATCAATTTCCGCTTGACTTCGTCAGAATTAAATAATAAACCATTCGTGGGTATCAATACCCTAAATTTATTGTCTTTTGTGTATTGTATAAACTCAAAAATTCTTGGGTCCATTAAAGGCTCGTTGAAACCGCTAAAACAAAGATATTCTAAGTTGCTATCACCCGCATCTATTGCATCTATAGCTTTGTAAACATCGGCATCTGAAAGTGTGATTCCTTTAGCTTTTCTTAGAGGTTCAGGACAAAACTTACATTTCATGTTGCAGCCCGTTTTCGTTTCAATTTGTAATACGCTAAAGCCGTAATCAGATAATTTTATCTTGTCGTACACTAATAAATACCACCCTATTTGAATTTGCTAGCGTTGGGAAGTTTCAGAAAGTAATCCAGAGTGCTTTCCGATTGCAGGGCCTAACCTTTCATCATTCAAGGAAATGACAGCTTCCATACCTATCCCACAAGCAGCTCTTGAAATCGGGTAACTGCCTTTCCATCTAAATATGGGTCTATTTTACCTTTCACATAGGTATTCAAAAAATCTCTGTATTCTTCTTCGCTTGTTTCATAAAGCAATTTTTGTACCAAGCGTTTCAGCTCTTCATAGTTATGAGCCACAAAATTGGGGATTTTATCATAGCGGCAACCTCGCCAGCGGTTGCAGGGGTCAAAGAAGATAGCCTTTTTGCTGGCGCATAAAGCCTCAACAGTGGAAGAAGAAAAGGCATAGGTCACGGTTAAATCACTCATGGCGATTATTTCAGACGGGTCACCTTTATAACCGGTCACATAACAGCGGGGATGTTTCCTTAGTTCATTCAAGGCTGGTTTGTACTGTTGATGAAAAATAGTGATAGCTTTCGCAAAAGTATCGCTAGTCCCCAAATCCGCATATGCCTTCAATACACGATGCTCTGGCCACTTTTCTTTTATAATTACCAGTATGTGGGTAAACTCTTGCAATAAATTTATTATGCACCGATAAAAAGTTATGCCGTCCTCCAAGGGTGAAGCTGAGCCAGGTCCATAGGAGCTATCAAAAAAGGCAAGGATTTTAAATTTATCCCTCTCAAAATTAGTAAATATTTCTTGTTTAAGGTCTGAAGTAAGCCTACCTCCCAAAATATCGACTATTGATTGAGACCATATGCAACCAATGCTCACATAGCTCGGTATTTTTTGCGGATGAAGCTTATAATATTCAATCATCTCGTCATTCCACGATATATAATAATCATAGTATAGAAACGACCATAGCAAGTGCCGACTACTGGTAATATCACTATCAGGGAGCACATGAAGGTAACCCAAGGAATTGGAATGGGCGTAATACCAGGTTTTTGCCCCGGTTTTATTCAATAATATATTCCTACCTATATGGTCTATCCCCCCATCGTTTAATGTTACAAAGTGTTTGATATTAATCTTTTGTAATATAGACGACCATTTAAAAAATACCGGCAGTAGTATATTGCTTACCTTAAGAATAATCCTGTCTTCAAGTAACCCCAAAAATATGTTCTTAATAGCATAGGATAATGTCCTTTTTAGGATATGAATTATTTCTCTACTATCAAAGCCAAGGGATAACATAAATCGCTTTGAGCAATCTATCACATTCAAATTCTTGGATTTTGTCTCATCCCACTGCTCCTTTGTAATAGCGGGACTTAGAACTAGGAAAATAGTATTGTCTTTATTGATTTCATTACCATTAAGGAGAAAATCCACTGACCTATTTTTGAATTTAAATTGGTAATCTGGACTCCCTATAGGTATTGCGTACTTATACTCCTTTACCTGGCCACTGCCCTTTCGGGATATTATCAGCTTAGTAAGATAAAAAGCTATTATGCCAGATTGGAAGAGCCAAGCTTTAACTTTGTTCCCAAAACCATATACGCTGTTAAAAATGTTTAGACCACGAGCAATATCGATGTTTCGATGGTCATGGTAGAAGGCACCGCTTTTTTTCGCCAGTCTTGAATATTTCTGGTATCTATACGGAATAAAGAGAATTCTTTGATTATCCTCTAATTGGCTTTCTTCATTATGTAAATAAGAATTAACGTAATAGAATTCGGATAACTCTCTGGTAAGTTCTTTTTTATAGGCCAGTTCGATATTCTCATCCTCATAAATCCTTCTCATTTCCCTGGCAAGGATAGATTTACCGATGAAATCTTTATAAAACTTCTCCACATTATCTAAAGCAGTTCCGTAGCACTCGTTTTGCACATAGCCAATAGAAGGTATTTCCGAAATCTTCCCTTCTCCGACAAGCTTTTTAACCCACTTCTTTTTTTTGGCACAGTTCTCATTATCAAAGAACTTAATTTCCCTCTGCTTCCATAAATAGTACCTTAGAAGAGGGAAGTGGACTGATGTTAATCGTTCAAATATTATGTTGTTGTTCTGACGTTCCATTGTAGTCTCTATGAAATTGGAGCATTTATAAAGGCTCTATAAACTGTGTTAAACAAGGTTCATGTTACCTGGCACTCAAAATTTTAGAGCCTTTGTGGACAATTGTCAACATATTGCCAGATGGTAATTATATGGCATATGACCAGGCGTAGACGGCATAGCTGCCACTAGCACTTAATGCCGACTCCTGCCCACGGTTACTTACAGGGACAGGCATATCACCGTGGATACCTCAGCGTTGGGACTGGTTGCCAAGATATGGGGTCAGGAGCTTCCTTTCTATCATTTTTGCCTTTACCTTTATTAGCTTTTGCTGATACTTTCTTTTCTCTTCTTCCCCCAGTAGACCCCCACATCCATCAGCTACCCCGATTATCCTAGAGGGCTGTGAGATGGAGTCCACTACTATATCGCCCTTTCTCCCCAGCGCTCCTCCGGCAACTATCCTGATATCATCATAATCCTCGGCCCCAATGACTTTGTCGGTTAATTCTGAGGTCTCCAAGACCGTCGTAATCTCTCCAGATAGTCCTGCCCTCATATCCAAGCGGTAAAGTTGAAACTCATGAGCGATGCCATATTCAATCGCCTCAGCACGTATTGTCCCAATCCCGGCGTCTATTACTATCCCTTTCTCCGTCATCACTTTGAGCATTTCAACACTGATTAAAGGTGAATGAGGCAGAATGCCGACCAAAATGCTTACCCCTTTTGAAGCCTCGGTAAGGTGGGTGCCTGCCCAGATCCTACTTGGCAATTCCTGAGGTAGAATGAGATTCAAGCCCTCGACAAGCTTTCCTAACCTACTTTCATCTTTTCCCCAAAGGATGACTTGAGCTCCCCTCTCAGCTAGTTTCAGGGCCAGTTTGCAACCTACTCCATTATCTCCCAGGATGGCGATTCTCGTAGTATTTAATTGTGGTATTAACTGACTAAGTAAAGAATCGGCGGCACAAACCAGAGAGTCTTCGTCCTTGTAGGTTAATACCCGGCTCTTTTTGACTATCTTCCTGACCTCGCCCACCATACTCGTCCCTTGCTCTGCATCTATGAGAATTATATCCACCAGACCATCTACAGCCTTAGCAACTTCCATTGCCTCGTCCAAGTGGGTGATCTCGGCATTTCCAATGATGCTCAGGGAGTTCTGCCGAATGAAGGGGAAAGAAGCCTGTCTCTTCTTTGGGTCTGGTGAACGGGCAATAGTAAAAACCGAGTATTTCCCTGTCTTTTTAGATAAGGAGAGCATCTCCTTGGCCAATCCCTGGGCTACCTCTCCTACCGAAGCCTCCTTTGGCTCTATAGTTTTCTGCAAATCTAAATTAATTTCCCAAATATACTTGCTGGTCAGGGCTTCCTTCCTCTCTTTGTCCAGCTCCTTGGCCATTCCTTCGGCAAGCTCCTCAGAAACATCCACCCGGTCAATCTCACTAACCCTTACAATTAGCTCCCTGGGATCGATTTGATATCTTTGGGCGACCTTGTATATTGTTGTCAAGAAGCTGGAATGGAACTGAGCATATCCCGAAGTAACACCAACGGCATCAACCCCCTGCTCCCTCCTCATTAGTGGTTTAAGCACTCCTTCAGCTATATCCATAGCTTTGTAGACATCGATTCCAGTAAAGTAGCCTAATTTCTCCAGAAGCAAAACGAGAATTTCTGTCTGGGCATTGCCAGCGCTTCTTCCCATCCCCCGAAGGGAAGCATCAACCGTTATTGCTCCAGCTTTAACAGCCTCCAAGGTATTGGAAACGGCTAGCCCAAGGTTGTTATGGCCGTGGTACCCAATGGGAAGATTGGTGTTTTCTTTCAAAATAGAGATATAGTCAATAACATCTTGAGGCAGCATTCCGCCGGCAGAGTCCACAACCACCAAGATATCAGCCCCGAACTTTTCCGACTTCTTGGCTTGTTTAAGAAACTCAGCCGGAGGCAGAGCGTAGGATTTCATCAGATTGGCTGATACTCTCAAGCCCAGCTTTTTAGCTAATTCAACATATTTAGCCGACTCATCCACTTCGGTAATATTGGTGCCGACGCGGACAAACCCCATGCCATACTTGGCAGCCATCTTGAGGTCATCTTCCCGCCCAATCCCGGGGATAAAAAACATGCCGAACTTAGCTCTTTTCAATACTCTGGAGGCTGCTTCCAGATACTCTTCATCGGTAGCTGCCGCCACCCCCTTGCCGCAATTAGAGGCATTCATCCCCACTCCATGCCCGACCTCAATGAGTTCAAGGCCAGCCTGCTCTAATGCGGCAGCAATGATAGCCGTATCTTCGGCCGTGAATTGATAATCTATTGCATAGCTGCCGTCTCTAAGGGTGCAGTCCAGGATAGTTATCTTTTTCATTCCACCCCCATCTTATGATTCAGTCCCATTAGTCTCATTTTTTTCAGCGCCTTCATCAGAGCCGTCTCCAGGTTGGCCCTTGCCGTCTTGGGGTAGGATATATATCTTTCTGACCACCACAGAATGTTACACTTACTGCAAAGGGCTCCATTTTGTTCTATCCTCTCGTACTCCTTGGTAACCAGTGCCTCCCTGAACTCCCTCATCTTCTCCCCGTTCCAGACCTCCATAATGGTGTTCTCTGCCACATTCCCGATGGCGAATTTACTATTATAATCCCAGAGACAACTGTTTACTGTCCCGTCCCAATTTATCTTTATCTGCTGCCATGGGTTAAGGCAGACCGGCCATTCAGGTCTGGGCAGGTAATCCTTAACGCTGTCATCAGTAGCCCTTCCTGAGCGCCATAGCTCAGACTCACCCTGGAAATTCCCCAGCTTCTGCACTATCACACCAGATATTACGTCCCGACCCAGGACCGTGTAGCACCACCTTTTAAATCGTTCAATTTCGTTCTCCGTCTCAGGCTCCTCTACTATTGCAATAACAGCGCCAGGCCTTTTCTTCCCCGATTTCCTTTTTAAATCCAAAAAGCCTGTTATATTCTGGACGGTCGTTTCGTAGTTTCCCCCTCTGCATATTCTCTCATAGATTTCCTTCGTTGGCGCATCAAAGGAGAATTCAACCATAGCTGGCTCGGCTTCGAGAATCTCCTTAGCCCTTTCCTCGTTTAGACGAGTAGCATTGGTTACGACCCCAGTGGTACAGCGTCGTGAGGCATATTCTAACATTCTGCCAAATTCAGGATGCAGGAGTGGCTCTCCCTGTCCGGTAAGAGCCATCGACATACCGTAATATGACGCCTCGTCCACTATCTTCTTGAACAGGGAAAAGTCCATATAGCCCTTTTTTCGAGTCATCTGTGGCTGAGCGCAGTGGATACACTTGAGGGTGCAGATGTTTGTTGGTTCAACCCAGATTTTTTGAGGAGGTAAGGGAACAACCGGACTTCCGCTGGCATAGGCTTTCGCCCTCTCTTTTTGATTGGCATTACTAATCATGGCCTGGAATTTTTCTTTACCTATTCTCTTGGTATCCTTTATCAAAGGTAAGGTCACTTTTGCCCCCTTTTCCATTCGTTGTACGCCTGTGAGAAAATATGCCTTTCATCTATATTATCATCTTTGTAGAGGTAAATGGTAAATTCAAAGGGCATATAGTCATGCCTGAGTGTTGCTCGCCTGGTCAGTGTCTTGGCAAAAGCGAATACACTCTCTGGACTGTAGTAATATAAGTCCTCCTGTTGATAATCCACATAACTTGTCATCATATTTATGGCAACTCCCATATTGCACAGCTCGAAGCACCGCTTGAGCATCCTTTTCACAAAGCCTTCGTTATCGGAGAGCCGGGCGTTGAGAATTCCCGAAGAAACTACGTAGTCGAATTTCTCGTTGCTCTCTTCCTCGAGAATATCCCTCACCTGGAAAGTCGCCTCCGGATGTTTCTGCCGGGCTATCTCGACCAGCTTGGAGGAAATATCGTAGCCAGTATATTGCACATTTGACCCTTTTTGTTTGAGGAAATCATAAAAGTCCCCAAAGCCACAGCCAACATCCAGGATGGAGCAATTATTCAGGTCGCCTATGGCCGCTAAAGCAACAAACCTTATGTATTGCTGCTCTTTGTCCCTCCAGCCCATTGCCTTTGCCGAGACGCCGTATTTCTCGAGTCTCTCCTCATATCGTCTAATGGTTGCCTCTTTTTCTTCCGGTTTCATTTGACAATTACCTTACAGTCATAAAGAAATAAGCGAAGAGATAGTTCCGCCCAGGATATTATCCATATCCGTGGAGGAAAGCTGGTAATGGTTTAGCACTTCAAGGGAAGCATCAAAGGTTTTATTGATTTCCATTTCTGGGTGGTCAGAACCGTAAATACATTTATGGCTGCCCAGCTTTTTGATGGCGAACTCTAGGTCTCTTTCCAAAGAACTCCCTCGAAAGTAAAGTAGGGTGTAAGAAAGATCGACAAATACATTGGCATGTGCTTTCGCCACGAACAGAGCGTCCCACAGTCTATAGCCTCCGAAGTGAGCCATGATAATCTTGGCTTTTGGCACAGTGCCGGCCACACCATCTATTAGCAGTGGGAAAGACTTCTCCAGACCCATCCCATTAGGAAAGGTATCGATAATAATAGGCAAATCCAAATCGGCCGCTTTTTGCAGGAGAGGGATGATACAAGGGTCGTTTGGGTAGAAATTTTGCAGACGCGGATGGAGTTTAAGTCCTCTCAACTTGTACTGGAAAATATCCTGCTCTAATTGTTCTATAGATTTCTTGCCACCCAGCGGGTCAACGGAAGCAAAACCAATAAGCTTGTCAGGGTATCTCTGGCAGGCTTCGGCGATGAAAGTATTGGTTACCATAGGGTATATCGGTAGCATAACAACTTTATCTATGGGGCTTCCATCCAGCAGACTGATTAACGTGTCCAATGAGGCATCATAGCCTTCACCAAATCCCCTAGGGTCAGGATGGATATGAACATGGGCATCAATTATCAAGCTAGCGCTCCTCCTCCTGCACCTTAATTCCCAGCTCAGATAACTTTTTATCCAGGCCGATGACCTCTAGCGTCGTCTTACCAGCTTGTATCTCTTTTATCCATTCCTCTTCCATCTTCACCCTTTCCTTTGCCCCCTCCAGTACATCCCTTGCAATACCAGTCGGCACTACCACTACCCCGTCATCATCGCCCACAATGATGTCTCCAGGACTGACCTCCGCACCGCCACAATGAACGGGAACATTGATATTACCAGCCCAATTCTTTTGCGAACCGGCGGGGACAACGCCGAGACAGAAGATAGGAAATCCCATCTCTTTATTCTCCCTTATGTCTCTCGTTGTTCCATCGATAACCACAGCTTTAATGCCACGACGCATAGCGGCTTTGGTCATAATTGCTCCCCAGACCGAGGTATCCTTATGCCCCCTGGCATCAATAACTAAGATGTCGCCCGGTTGAGCAACATAGATTGCCTGGTGAATCATAAGATTATCACCCACAATGCACTGCACCGTCACTGCTGGGCCGGCTATTACACGGTTTAATTCAATAACGGGTTTAATCCCCGCTCTCATTGAATTCAACCGACCCATCGTGTCAGAGACTATCCCTGTCGACAAGGCCTCAAATTCAGCAATTAATTCCTTGGCTGGTCTCTCAATCTTGGAGTTAATTATTCCTGCCATTCACACCTCCAGCTCTATCATTTATATTACTTCCTTCTATCTGATTTATGTTACAATCTCAAACTTGACGGTAGTTTCTGCCTGGTCAGCTCGCTGGATAGCTATCTCCCTGGTATCAGCAGAGGTGATGATAAGGCCATGACGGGTTCCATCACTGACTATGGGTTTGATAATGTCCCCGGGGGCTACGTCCAGCTCAACTTCGTGTACTCCGTCTATGGCTTTTGCCTCTTCCAGCCCGGTTATCCCGGTGAGCTTTCCTTCAGGAAGATTAAAGAATCTGAGCACCGCAGCCCTGGAAAATTTGGGGTAAATATCAACTTCATAGCCCATAGCCATGTTAATGCATTCTTTAACAATGTCTACCCCGGAAACTAAAGGGGTTATGTCGGAAAACACACCGAAGCCACCCCCTCTAGCTGCCATCTCCAATAGAACTGGTCCTTGCTCAGTCATCATCACCTCAGAGTGTGTAGCTCCCATATTTACTCCTATGGCACTTAAGGCTGAAATAGTCAGTTCTCTAACCACCGCTTGAGCTTCCTGGGAAAAGGGAGGAGGGTAGGTGAGGTCGATAGAAACGCAATAAGGGAAGGGGATTCGCTTCTTGGAAGACATGGCTAGAACCTGATGCTCGGCCTCATAGGACAAAGCCTCGATGGTCATTTCCACTCCGTCCAGAAACTGCTCCACGATAATATCGCCACTACGAGAATTTTCCTTGGCGATGCTTAGAGAGAAATCTAAATCTTCCAGCTTTTCAATCTTAGTAACGCCCCGGCTCCCTGCATTATCGGTGGGTTTCATAACCACCGGTAGTCCTAGCTCGGAAATAGCACCAGCCGCTTCCTGTCTGGTGTTTATCTTGAAGAATTTCGGGGAGGGGAGACCTGCCTCTAAGAATTTCGTTCGCATAATTGCTTTATCAGTAGCAGCCACTGCCGCCTCATAGCTCAGTCCGGGCAAGCCCAAGTGTCCAGCGATATAGGACACTGTCCTGACACTAAGCTCAGAGACGATGCTCATTACTCCATCTATGGCAAATTCCTTAGCAACTTGTAAATTCGCCTCCATATCCTTGATATCCACCACCCAGTGAAAGTCAGCAAACTCAAATCCCGGGGCGGTAGGGCTAAGGTCGGTAGCCAACACTTTGAGCCCCATCTCTTTAGCTTTGATTATTGCTGGCAGTTGGAACTTGCCAGCACCGATGACCATTAATATTTTACCCACTGCTCACTGCCCCCTGAGACAACTAGCAATTATACTGTGGATTCTTTCCTTCCCCCTGCCATCAAACAGTGATTCCCCTCTCTGGCTCAGCCTTTCTCTTTCCTGTGGGGAAGTAACTAAGTTGCAAATATAGCTAATATCTTCCCTTTGAGCCTCGTCCTTAATGACTTTTATTGCTCCCTTCTCCCCCACATGGAGGGCAAATCTCTCTTCTAAAAGGTTTTGGGGCAGTACGATGGCAGGTGTCCCTACGGATAGAAGTTCCATCATCGTTGTTCCTGGCCCACAGAAGGCGAGGTCGGCTTCTGCCATGAGGTCTGCCATGGCTGAGGCCGAGATTGAATGGTGAACATGGATATCGTCGGCGGCAACTGTAGGTAATCCCCCCTTCCACAAGGGACCAAAAACGACATTTACCTCGATATCACGGATTCCAGCCATCCCCAGAAGCTGAAGAGCTCTCTTAGTATTATCTCTTGAGTCTATACCACCAAAAGTTACCAGTACCCTGCTTATCCTTTGAGGAATGCTCCTTTCCTGAGAAATATAATTCTGGAATTCATCCCTGATGATGGCATATTCTAAACCTTCATAGTATTGAACATTATCTCTATCCGGCTTGGGCTTCTGCAAATTGTGATTGAACAGGTTTATAATGGCATCGACAAATTCATTTTCGTAGTCAAAATAATCAAGAGCCACAATCCTTAAATGAGGAAACTGGGACTTCAACCTCTGGAAAAGCCCATCATCACGGCTAAGCTGGTCCAGTAGGAACAGGTCTATCCTTTCCTGTGTTACCAAGCTTTCCATATCTTCATCCACAAAGTAACTTGCCCCCTGCCCTTGCACAAGTGCTTTTACCTGAGGGTCATCATTGACGTGAAAGATGACCTTAGAATCCTTTTCCAGCTCCTTAGCCAAGGCTAGGGAACGGTACACATGTCCCATGCCAATTTCTGAGCTCCCAATTGTCTTAATCAGGATTGTCTTTACCTGCGGTCTCATATCTTATCCCACGTGATTGGTTCTTCGGCCTTGATATCAACCTGGGCTTTTCTCCCGATGACAACATCCAGATATTTGGGCTTAAGTCCTATGCCGGGACGCAGAATGGCTAACATATCTTCGGCGATTATGGTGCCTTTTGGTATGTCCACCCTGGCAAACAGGCTGCGTCTGCCCCGCTTATGATGAATCAGTTCACTGTCAAGGACTACCTTTCGCGGGGAGCCGATGGCTTTCTCAATCTCTCTTATCCCCTGCACCATAGCCTTTAGCTCATGCGGTTCTAAAGCAAAGGCGTGGTCAGGTCCGGGGAGATTTCGGCTAATAGTGAAATGCTTTTCTATCACATTAGCCCCACGGGCAACGGCAGCAAAAGGGACAGCCAGACCCATGGTATGGTCAGAATAGCCGACCGGATAGGGGAAAGCCTGTTTCAACGTCTCCATAGCAGCCAAATTAACATCCTCCGCCCTCAGGGGGTATCCAGCCCCGCAATGGAGAAGAATTATCTGGTTATTGCCTTCCTCCACCACAGCCTCAATAGCTTCCTCGATTTCGCCCAAGTTTGCCATCGCCGTGGATAAAATCACAGGTTTACCTTTTCGGGCGATATGCTTGAGCAGGGGCAAGTGCACCAACTCAAAGGAGGCAACTTTATATGCCGGCATATCCAGTGTATCAAGCTCGTCTACGGCTTCTTCATCAAAGGCAGTAGAAAGAAAAACAATTCCTTTATCTCTGGCATAATCCTTTAATTCACCTTGCCATTCCCGGGGCAACTCCACCTTTTTATATAACTCGTAAAGAGTCTTTGCGCCAGCTATATTTATATTCACGATTTCATTCTTGGTTCTAGTGGCTATCTTGTCAGCTAGAAAGGTCTGGAACTTAACAGCATCAGCCCCGCTATTGGCAGCGACATCTATCAGTTTGATACCAGCCAGACCTGGACAGGGATTCCGCCGGTGACCTTGTCAGCCGATCATGATGTCACTGCCCTTTCAATAAAAGAAGACCGGTTGTTTGTAGGTTATGGGGCGCACGGACTTGCGGTGTACAGCTTGTCCCAGGAGACCATGAGTTCATCGCCTGCGCTCTATTTGCCAACAGCAAACACGGTGTTTGTGCAAAATGAATTAATCCCGTTGCAGCTCATGTCCGCCTCTGGCGTCAATGCCGTGCGTTATCGAGTTAACGGGGAGACCGTGGCGGTGAGTACTATTTCACCCTTTTCAGCAAGTGTGCCGGTGCCGGCAAACTTACTGAACGGCCAGCCATTTACGGTCAGCAGCGAGATCGAGACAGTCTGGGGAGAGGTTCGCCAGTCAGAACCGCGCCGTGTAGTGCTCCAGGGCGAAGGCCTGCCTGCAAATCCTTTCTATGTTGAGCTGGATGTTAACGGAAATTTTCTGCCCCGGCCCGTGGAGATATGGGCGCACGTCCAAGACAACACACAGCCCATCGCGCAGGTAGAGTTCTACTATGGCGTCAACTCTGACGGTCCCTTTGAACTCATCGGCAGGCACTACGGACCCGAATATGTGATTTACAGAAATTTCGGCGAAGAGGCCCACATGCATTATCTGCTGGCGCGGGCTGTTGACGTATATGGCAATGTGGCCGAGTCGCCGTCAGTAAGAATGCTTCGTATTGAAGACCCGTTTAGGCCCCAGGTTTCTTTCAGTCTCGAAGGTACACTGAAAAACGGTCGTCCGGTAAACGGTCATCCCTTTACTGTTGTTGTTGATCTCAGTGATACGGGAAGTGGTGTTGAGCTGGCGCTGTTGCGGCGTAACGGCCTAATCGTTGCGGCTGCATTTGAAGACGGTGAGCTGCGATATGAGGAGCTCAATCCGCAAGCAGGGGAGACGTACCATTACGAAATCACCGCAAGAGATCATGCGGACAATTACGTCACAAGATCTGTGAGTTATTCTGTTGCGGGTGATAGTCTGCCGAGCATAACGCTTGTGCAGGCCGACAGTCCCATCCGCGAGCAAAGCACCTTCAACGTTAAAGTCGAGGCTCATGACGACGTGGCCGTCGAGCAGGCCAGAGTGACCTGGCACGGCACGAGTTTCGTTAAGGACTTTAGCGGTAACAACTCAAATGAACAGCACACGTTTGATATCAGGGATTCCAGGTCAATACGTGTAAGCGGATCTGTGTCTGAAGAACTTCTGGTTACAGTCACAGACACCTTGGGTCAGGAAACAACGCACACAGAGACCATCACGGTGGAGCAGGATCTAACGCCTGATGCAGGCCAACTTGCTATCAGTGCTCCGGCCGGTGCGTTCTTTGATTCGAACATAAAGGTGGTCATCGACGGCCTTGATCAGGCTGATGACGGTGGATATGCAGGGCTTACTGCAACTATCATAGAAGTAACCTCGGGCCAGAAAAAAGAGGTCTACCAATATATTGGCCGGTCCAGGATTCAAACCTCAATATCGGCTCCAGAGGATAATGCTGGCGGAGATGAGTTGCGTTTTCTGGTTCGCCTCATGGACGAGTTGGGCCAGACAGATGACAGCGACATCCGGTCCATATTGCTTACCCAGTTGCCAAACCAGATTCGCTTCCATTCCGGCGGAGACGACAGCATCAACCCGGTTTTCCAGAAGGCCGGATACTCCCTGCCAATGCAAGTGCTGGTGCTTGATTCAGCAGGACGCCCCGTGTCCGGGCAGATCATCACCTGGACGATTCACTCAGGGCCTGATGGGGTGGGAAACGTCAGTCTTGGCACGTCAGCGACCAGCGTGGACGGCCTTGCCCAACGGAGTTTTGATACGACCCGTGCCACAGGCCATTATGTTATCAGGGCCGCTGTTTCCGGATACGGCTCCATTGAGGCCCTTTACTCATTTGAGCTGCTACCGGGCGATATTGAGTACATCGAATTTGATCATGTGCCTCCGGTCGATGCAGGTGAGGTGCTGACATTTGACCTTCGTGCCTACGACGATGGCAAAAACCTAGTGCACACGGCAAACAACGAATTTGTCATCATCCGTATTGAAGACCCGGGTTTTCATTTCGGCTTTGCGGACAATGTTTCTTTCAAAACTCTCACGGGCCCTGAAGGCGTTTTCGGTGAAGAAGCGACAATCCGGCTGATTAATGGCCGGGCAACAGTGTCGGTTTCTGCAAGTGAGACCGTTGGTGAATATGCGGCCCAGGTCGCCTTCATGCCCGGTAGCAGCTTTGTTGCCCGTTACGACCATGACAGCGACACGGAAACGGATTCGGTTGAGGTCAATTCAATTCCCATAACAGTCCTGCCCGGTGCCCCGGCTCGACTGCGGTTTGCCGAAACAGCAAAGACGAACAACGAACTGGGCGATCCTGAACTCCTGGAAGCAGGCGAAACCGCAACAATAAGGCTGGCAGTAGAAGATGCCTTTGGCAACACAGTGACCACGGTTAAGGACAGCGCGGGTGCGCGCCAAGACGCAAACTTCTCTGTGGATGTAGCAATTTCCGGCAGTGCCCACAGTGATGGCTCAAGTGGTAGCGTGAGCTTGTCCATCGTGCGCGGAGTTGTAGAGTTTCCTGTTACAGATGAGATTGTTGAAGATGTTGAGCTTTCGGTCAGCAGTATTGCGCCATTGCCGGAAGGTCTTGATACTGCGGCCAGTTTGACCTTACGTTTTGCCAAACCAGTACCTGCCATAACCAGTGCAGCCTTTGAGACAGTTCACGACAGTATCAGGCCGCCGATTGTCTTTACTTACACTGAGCAGATCGAGAACGCAGGCGAAGCGCCTCCATTGGTCGTGTCGCTGGATGCTGCACAAGTCACCGGCACTTTTGATATTAGCGGCAACGTGCTGACCTTTACTTTCGATCAGGCCGTTGAACTCAACCGGTGCTACGAATTTGACACCACTGGTTCCACCTGGGTCGGGACAGCTGAACAAGACGCGGTCCTTACTCAGCAAGGCACGGTCTGCAGTCCGCAGGTGGCCATTGAACCACCGGCCAGCCCATATGTATTGCAGGAGACCACTCAGGCCCTGAATGTCATCTTCGGTGCCGGGGTCCAGGCCGATACGATTTCGGAAGGCAAGGTCTTTGTAGACAGCACTGAGATGGAATTTGACTGGACAAACCCCACGTTCCTTGTGCCGGCAGTTGCCGAAGACGGAACAGTTGCCACGTTGAGCTTTGAAGGCCGCTATGAGGATGAAGCACTGCGAGTAGCAAACACCATCTCGCTTCACGTGTTTCATTTGGGTGAAGATTTTGATGAAGACGGTATGCCCAACGAGCTTGAGCTTGAACTGGGACTTGATCCAACCCTGGTAGATACGGACGGAAACGGTGTGCCTGATGGTGACGAAGACGCAGACGGTGACGGGCTTTCCAATGCTGAGGAACTTTCTGCGGGCACGAGCTTAAGCAGTCCCGACACGGACGAAGACGGCCTTACTGATTTTGACGAGGTTATCCTGCACGGGACAAACCCGCTGGCAGAGGATTCTGATGGTGACGGCGCACCTGACGGGTTGGAGGTGGATACGGATAATGATCCCAATGATGCCACGAGCGTTGACTTGGCTGCCTGGGTGACCGCATTGACGGTGTCGCCTGCAAGTGCTGAGCTGGTCTACTCCGGCACTGATCCGCCTGCTCTACAGCTTGAGGTTGTGGCCACAGTGACAGTCACTGGGAATGACTATGTGTTGGATGTCACTGAGGAACGTTTTGCCACCATCTACACAAGCGCAAATGAGGCAATCGCGTATCATGAGGCAGATGGCACATTCCGTGCCGCTGGAGCGGGCAACACTGAACTGACAGCATCTCTGGGTAACTTCTCCGGGATATGCGAGGTGACAGTATCCCTGGGCACATACACTGATCCCACTGTGGACCTCACCGTGGAGACTCCTGCTTATCAGCCGCAGGCAGGCTTCAGGTACCCCGTGTCCATAAGTGCTTCACGAACAGGTGGTTCAGGTCTACTCGAAAGAATTACCGTCTCAGCAACAGGGGCGGTAAGCCAGGGAAGCTTTGATCTCGAGGTCGATGCCGAACAGCAGCCTTCAATAACTGAAACGGTCTTGATTCCCGTATCAGATACCGCTCTATCAGATGATTTCATAGCCATCACTGTCACTGCCATCGGCACGGATGAGCTC